>Ga0224507_10000356_pt1 | contig 17995 bp, 18 predicted proteins | sample SF_Jan12_sed_USG_3_FD_170159 | JGI IMG/M metagenome (GOLD analysis project Ga0224507, IMG submission 170159) | Sediment microbial communities from San Francisco Bay, California, United States - SF_Jan12_sed_USGS_13 | ecosystem: Environmental > Aquatic > Marine > Sediment | place: USA... | reverse complement strand
CAGATACGAATAAAACAGAATCTTGTTGCCAGATTAAATCAATTGATACGGACGAAAAAAGTAGAACAAATGTTGCTATCACCAATAAACGATACTTAACAATTGACATAATGACTTGATGAACACTCTATTTTAAAACCAACTTTTGTTGATAATGATACGATCCCTATACTGGATTAATTCAATTTTAGGCGACAGGTATGGCAGCTAGGAAAGATAGTAAACTACTCTATCTCTAAGTTGAGTAGTTTACACTGTATAGGTTCAATGCATAATAGCAGCAATGAAAAACTGTGGTGCAAGAGAAGCAAGGATAGTGGGATGACGAGCTAGCGTTAGTGCTTGTAAAGCTTGAAACCAGTCGTTAATTCGGTAAAGGCTCGCTACATCATACGTTATGTATTGATGAGACCAACTTTTAAATTAGTGGCCTGATAAATGATTTTATCATTGTGAATAACTAGACCATCGGCGATTCCCATGGCCATAGGTTTTGAAAATACTCGCCTGATATCCAGTTGATACTGAATGAATCCAGCATCAGGGTAAATTTGCCCACTAAACTTTACATTGTCCACACCTAATGCGCGACCTTTGCCGGGTAATCCAGACCAACCCAGAAAGACGCCTAAAAGTTGCCACAACGCATCTAAGCCTAGGCATCCCGGCATGACTGGGTCTCCTTTAAAATGGCAACCGAAAAACCAGTGATCAGGAAGAATCTGGAGGCTTGCTTCCAATTTCCCTTTTCCATAAAGGCCACCAGTGTTTGAAATATTACTGATTTGATCAATCATTAGCATCGCGTCGCTTGGTAGCTGTGCGTTTCCATCCCCAAAAAAGCCGCCTTCAGACATTGCTAGAATTTGTGATTTATTGAACTGCATAATATTTATCTCAATTATAAGGTAAATGCAGTTTTACAAATTATAGTCCTTTGTTATTGTAATAATCGGACACGAATCGATTAAAAAGCGAACGAGGATTTACTAATAAAAATCGTTTGTATTCATTTAACAAATGCGCCTGGTCAAAAAATCCAGAATCTATAGCCATCTCCAATGAATTATTCGGTGTTTCATAAAGCCGTTTACATACATTCTGTATACGAATTATCTGTGAAAACTTTTTAGTGTTTAGCCCGGTATATTGTTGAAATAATCGATTCAGGTGTCGGCTACTCAGTCCTGTTTTATTAGCCAGATTACTAATTTCAATATTCCCGGATGATTGATAAATTAAACTTAGCGCTAGATCAAACGCGCAGGGCGACTGAGGTGTGAAGTGTTGTAATAACCACTTTTCACAAACATGAGCACGATTTAGAAACTCCTTTTGTTTATATATGTGATGATGGAGGTCAGCAAATATCCGGCAGGGAAAATATTGGCTGTCGACGAATTGCCCTGTAATTTCTGATAGATTGAGCTTGAAAAAGTGGCGCAATGCGCCCGGGTAAAAACGAATCCCAAAATAATCACCAGCCTGATGAATTTGAATGTCCATTGATTGAGAGTGGGCCCCGCCAATCTGTATAGATTCTTCACTAATAAAAATAGCCTGAGTGCCATCAGGAATCATGGGATAAAGTGTTGGTTTCGGTGTGGTGACTTGTAGGTAGGAATGGATGGCGCCGGCCAGTCTTCCTTTGGCGGGATATTGTTGTACTGACAAACCAAAACTTTGCCGTCCTTTATTTGTTAACAGCGGTTGAAATGGCTGATAGAGTTGGTTTTTTTGCATTTTTAATTGTTCGTCATGCGTAAAAATATTAATCAGTAAGATGTATTGTACGTGAAGATTTATTAATCATCATTAAGCAGGCATAGCGCTTGTTTTATGCAAACTTTCAGTAATCGCTCAGACAGTTTTTGATCATCAACTGCACGAGCAATAGCCAAGCCCCCGATCATCATAGCGGTTGTTGCTAGTATGGCATCATTGCTGGCACTGGAATAATTTTGCGTATATTTTGCTATGCGTTTGTTCAATCCTTTAAATGTACTTGTATACGCGTTTCTTACGTCTGGTTCTCTAACGGTGACGTCCGTTACCAGCGAGGCAAGAGGGCAACGACAATCGTTTGAAATATTTTGTTTGTGTAAGTAGCCTTCTATTAATTTTTTAATCCACTCTCTGTCATTGAGTTCATCGGGTTTATGACGAACGATCGCAGTATTTTCTGCGGCATATAAAATCGCTTCACGGTAGAGCGCACTTTTGTTTTTAAAATGCGCATAAAATGCACCGCGTGTCATGCTCGCATCAGCCATAATTTGATTAATAGAAATATTGCTATAACCATTAGCTGAAAATAATGCGTAAGCACTTGACAAAATACGTTGCTTGGATTTTTCTTTGTGTTCTGGAGAGTAGGGCATAGCTTTCGTTATCCTAGACTATAAATATAAAAACTTAATATGATGTTGATCATATATTAAAATATCTTATTATATAAGGCATCTGAATTTATTTCTAATTGAAGGTGCTGCCATGAGAAGAGTTGTAGTAACGGGTATGGGTATTGTGTCCAGTATTGGCAATAATGTACAGCAAGTGCTCAAAAACTTGTATGACGCGAAATCGGGTATTGTAATATCAGAAGAGTATAAAAAATTGGGATTTCGATCTCAGGTAGCAGGAAAGATAAATTTAGATTTGCAGGAAAATCTGGATAGAAGGACACGTCGGTTTATGGGTGATGGTGCTGCATATGCGTATGTCGCCATGCAAGAAGCGATTGCAGACTCCGGTTTAGAGGTTGATGAAATTTCTAATGAGCGAACCGGCTTAATTGTAGGTTCCGGCGGGCCATCTACAAAAGCGATTGTAATGGCAGCAGATGTGACGCGTGAGAGAGGAGCAAAAAAAATAGGTCCTACATTGGTACCTAAAGCAATGTCCAGTACCTGTTCTGCTAATCTAGCGACACTATTTAAAATTAAAGGAATTAGCTATTCAATAAGTTCTGCTTGTACCACGTCAACACATTGCATTGGCAACGCAGCGGAAATGATACAACTAGGTAAGCAGGATGTGATGTTTGCTGGCGGTGGTGAAGAAATGGACTGGACGTTTACTGTTTTGTTTGATGCTATGGGGGCGTTATCCAGTGGGTACAATAATACACCCGAACTTGCTTCACGTGCATTTGATACCAATCGTGATGGCTTTGTTATTTCCGCTGGTGGTGGTATTTTAGTATTAGAAGAACTTGAGCACGCTAAAGCCAGAGGTGCAAAAATTTATGGCGAAATTGCAGGTTATGGCGCGTCATCTGATGGCTCGGATATGGTATCACCTTCAGGCGAGGGGGCCACACGCTGCATTAAAATGGCAATCAAAAACCTAGATTGCAAAGTGGATTATATAAATGCGCACGCGACATCTACCAAAGTAGGTGATATTCAAGAAATAAGAGCAATCAAAGATGTTTTTGGCGAGAATATGCCTTTCATAAGCTCTACAAAATCACTCACAGGTCATTCACAAGGTGCGGCAGGCGTTCATGAGGCGATTTATTCTTTGTTAATGCTGAATAATGGGTTCATTTGTAAATCAAGTAATATTGATAAGCTCGATCCGATTTTTTTTGATGCTAACATTACGCGTGAACGTATTGCTCTGCCTGGTATCAATTGCGTTGTTTCAAATAGTTTTGGTTTTGGTGGGACGAATGGCACTTTGGCGATGACGCGGTATTAGATTTGATTTCATAACTCTCCTTATTATGGCTCGCAGTATGTTGACCTAAATAATTGTGTGTTGTATTTTTTATTTGATGGGTAGTGCGATTTTACACCTAATTTATCTTCAAAAAATTCAGGGGATTACCCTACAAACTCAAAGTAGCTTATTATTTGTTCTGCGTTAGTAAATTATTTTCTATTCCGCGAAAACCCTTATATTCTCAGACTGGTCGAATCATAATGTTAGTGCTAATATGCGCGATCCGTTTTTATCGCAAAGTGGCAAAATAATAATGATGTGCGTATTTTTATCGCCTGAATTCCATCTCGTTTATCAGGGATTATTTCAATGCTAAATTGTGTCGACCTAGCCTGCGTTAGAGGTGATCGTCCTTTATTTTCTGAGTTGAATTTTAATATTCAGCCTGGCGAGCTATTGCACGTAAAAGGTCACAATGGGAGTGGAAAAACGTCGTTATTACGCATATTGAGCGGTTTGATGCTGCAGGCGGATGGTGAAGTTCACTGGAATGGTGAAAATATTAGAAAACTAAGGGATGAGTTTCAGCGAGAATTGTTATATATAGGTCACCTGCCTGGAATAAAAGGCGATTTAACAGCGTTAGAAAACCTTAGAGTTAATAGTGGCTTAGGTGGCAATACCATTACAGAAAATGTTGCTTGGGAGGCGCTGGGCAAGATTGGATTAAAAGGCCGAGAAGATCTACCTGCTCGGGTGTTATCTCAAGGTCAACAACGACGTGTGGCCCTGTCCAGAATGCTGGTTGCTAAAGCAAAATTATGGATTTTAGATGAACCTTTTACAGCTTTAGATGTTAAAGCAGTAGCCATGTTACAAAGTGTTCTCGAAGATCATGTTAAAAATGGTGGGATGATCATTTTAACAACGCATCAGGATTTTTCTGTTGCCAATATTGAAGTAAGAGTGCTTCATCTCGGAATAAGTGAGAGCAGCATATGATCGAGGTATTTCGTTGGCTTATCTGGCGCGAATTAGCACTTGCCTTACGTCGAAAAGCAGAAGTACTGACTGCATTGCTTTTCTTTGTTATTGTTGTAAGTCTTTTTCCATTAGGCATTGGGCCAGAAATTGATACTTTACGGGAAATAGCCCCCGGTGTGCTTTGGGTGGCGGCGCTGTTGGCATCTATGCTGTCACTTAATCGTTTGTTCGCAGATGATTATGTAGACGGAACATTGGAGCAATTGGTTATATCTTCTCAGCCACTGGCATTGCTGGTTTTTGGGAAAATACTAATTCATTGGGTATTAACGGGTTTGCCACTAGTACTAATTTCTCCCATCCTTGGCATGCAATTGGGGATGGACATGGATAGCATCATTATACTGATGCTAACACTGTTAGTTGGAACGCCTGTGTTGAGCTTGATCGGCGCAGTAGGGGCCGGATTAACGCTTGGTGTGAGAGGTGGTGGAGTATTGCTATCACTCTTGATATTGCCACTGTATATACCGGTGTTAATATTTGGTGCTGGCGCTGTTGAGTCTGCTCAGGCAGGACTCGGTGTAGAAGCGCATTTTTCATTATTAGGCGCTTTTTTGATAGGTTCGTTGATTTTAGCGCCAGTAGGTGCAGCAGCGGCCCTGAGAATTTCACTGGATTAAATAAAGCATTAATATGAATTTTTTTACAAAAGCCTTTTGGTTAAAACTATCGTCACCTAAAACATTTTACCCGTTTGCTGGAAAAATGATCCCCGTTTTTATGGCTATTACAGTTGTGCTAACGCTGGTGGGCCTTTATTACGGTTTTGTGCTGGCACCACCTGATTATCAGCAAGGTGACAGTTACCGCATTATGTTCATACACGTTCCTGCAGCCTGGATGTCTATGTGGATTTACATTGTTATGTGTCTTTTTGCGATTATAGGCATGGTTTGGCGAACGCGTTTATCCGATATGATGGCAGGTGCTTTGGCGCCAACCGGTGCTATGTTCGCATTCCTGGCATTATGGACCGGTGCTTTGTGGGGTAAGCCTACCTGGGGCGCTTATTGGGTATGGGATGCACGCTTAACTTCTGAATTAATTCTCCTTTTCTTATTTTTTGGGTTTATCGCTTTAAGGGCTGCTATTGATGATCCACAAAGAGCCGCAAGAGCGAGCGCACTTTTAGCTTCCGTAGGTGTCATAAATGTGCCAATTATTTATTTTTCAGTAAAGTGGTGGAATACATTGCATCAGGGTTCATCAGTTGGTCTAACGCAAAAAGCCACAATGGAAGATAGTATGCTGACCGCAATGATGGTGATGACCTTTGCGTTTTGGGCTTACACGTTTATGGTTGCATTTATGCGCGTACGTAATGAAATTTTAGAAAGAGAAAAGAACTCTGCCTGGGTTACTGAATCAGTTACCCAAAGGGTCTCTGAAAAAGTTGAGGGTAAATAGATGAACCTGCCTGAATTTTTAGATATGGGACATTATGCGCCTTACGTTTGGGGCTCATATGGTGTTGTTGCCTTTTTTATGGTGGTTGAAGTGATATTGCTAGTGACAAAAAGACGTTCGTTGCTTAAAAGTATTACCCGATTAGCAAGGCTGAATAGTAAAAATTAGTAGTAAAAGCGAGTAGAGAGTGACGTATGAAACAGAGACATAAACGATTAATTTTTATTGTAGGTGGTTTGGCCGGCCTTGGTTTGGCGGCGACTTTCGTATTCAACGCCTTAAACAGTAATATGCAGTTTTTCTTTAGTCCTACTGAAGTGGTAGCTAATAAAGCACCACAAAACACGAGTTTTAGATTAGGCGGTCTCGTGAAAGAGGGCTCGCTTGATCGTGAAGATGACGGTCTCACAGTACATTTTCTTGTTACTGATAACGCCGAGACTATACCAGTAACTTATAAGGGAATTTTACCTGATTTGTTTCGTGAAGGTCAGGGCATTGTCACCCAAGGTCGCTTTAATGAGGCGGGTGATTTTGTAGCAACAGAAGTTTTGGCCAAGCATGATGAAGAATACATGCCGCCAGAAGTTGCCGATGCACTGGAAAAAGCAAAACAAGCAAATAAAGCAGCCGAGGGGGCAATATAAATGTTACCGGAAATAGGTAATTTCGCACTAATTATGGCGCTGGTTATTGCGGCATTACAAATGGTTCTTCCAATCTACGGTGCGCAGCGCGGTAATGTGGCAATGATGTCGCTTGCGCGTCCGGCGGCAGTTGCACAATTTTTCTTTGTTGCTATTTCGTTCGCCAGTCTAGTTGCGGTATTTATAAACCATGATTTTTCTGTTTTGTACGCAACGAATCATAACAACTCTCAATTACCTTTGCTGTTTCAGATTGCCGCTGTTTGGGGTGGTCATGAAGGATCCATGTTGCTATGGATGGTAATGTTATCTGGTTGGGGTGCGGCGGTGGCTGTATTTAGTCGCAAACTACCATTGGATATGGTCGCCAGAGTGCTGGGTGTTATGGGTTTTCTTGCGGTTGGTTTTTTCTGGTTTGTACTGGAAACATCAAATCCTTTTGAACGTATTTTACCTGCGCTTGCTGATGGCAAAGACTTGAATCCATTATTACAAGATTTTGGCCTAGCAATTCACCCCCCTATGCTTTACATGGGTTACGTTGGGTTTTCAGTTGCTTTTGCTTTTGCTATTGCCGCGTTATTAAGTGGCAAAATGGATGCTACTTGGGCACGCTGGTCACGTCCATGGACGACTGTTGCATGGGTATTTTTGACTTTTGGCATCGCACTAGGAAGCTGGTGGGCATACTACGAACTTGGTTGGGGCGGCTGGTGGTTTTGGGATCCAGTAGAAAACGCTTCGTTTATGCCATGGTTAGTGGGTACGGCACTGGTGCATTCACTGGCGGCAACAGAAAAACGAGGTAGTTTTAAAAACTGGACGGTATTACTTGCGATAGCTGCATTTTCCTTAAGTCTTCTGGGAACGTTTCTTGTTCGTTCAGGCGTATTAACATCGGTTCATTCCTTTGCTTCTGATCCTGAGCGAGGTTTATTCATTTTGATTTACCTAGGCGTTGTTGTTGTAGGTAGTTTATTGCTTTACGCATGGCGAGCACCGTCTGTAGGTCTTGGTGGAAAGTTCTCGTTAGTTTCCCGAGAAACATTTTTACTAGGCAACAATGTAATACTCGTTGTTGCTTGTGGCGCAGTTTTACTCGGTACTCTATATCCACTGCTTCTCGATGCTTTGAGCATGGGTAAAATCTCAGTAGGACCTCCTTATTTTGATATGGTGTTTGTCCCGCTTATGACGCCGCTAATCTTTTTAATGTCTGTTGGACCGTTAGCTCGATGGAAACAGGCAAGCATTCCTGATATTGCAAGCAAATTAAAATATGCTGCAGTCGTCAGTATTGTAACTGCGGTGCTTGTACCATTAATCATGGGCGAGTGGTCTATAATGAAGTCTTTGGGTGTGTTAATGGCAGCTTGGATTGTTACCGGTATTGTTGTTGGTATTCGCAATCGAATTAATTTGAGAGCTAAATCCGGAGCAGAAGGCGTTGGTAAACTATCATATAGTTACTACGGAATGCAGTTGGCTCATTTGGGTGTTGCCGTCTTTATTATTGGGGTTACATTTGTTAATGGATACCAGGAAGAAAAAGACGTTAGCATGAATATTGGTGATACTGTCACTGTCGGCGATTACATGTTTAGATTTGATGGTGTTTCAAGCGTCCAAGGTCCAAATTATCAAGCAGAGCGTGGCAAACTTACGGTGATTGTTGACGGTGTTGAAACGGGTGCGATGTATCCTGAAAAACGTTTTTATAATGTTCAGCAACAGGTTATGACAGAGGCTGCAATCGATACTGGTTTGTTTCGCGATCTTTATGTTTCGTTGGGTGAACCACTGGGTAACAGAGGCGGATGGAGTGTTCGTGCTTATTACAAGCCGTTTGTTGACTGGATATGGGGCGGATGTTTTTTGATGGGGATAGGCGGGATATTAGCGATTTCTGATAAACGTTACCGTATTACTTCACGTAAAAAGAACAAACAAACTGCAATTGATAGTTCAAATAGTTCGGCTGAAGCAACGCCTTCAACAGTTGCTGCTTCTCCAAGTTCAAGAGAGGGTAATGTCTGATGTCACGTCGCGTTTTACCCTTTGCAGCTATTATTGGCGTAGTTATTATGCTGGCCTTTTTTTATAGAGGCCTGCAATTGGACCCCAAAATTCTGCCGTCTGCCTTAATTGATAAACCAGTGCCTTCATTTAATTTGCCACAATTGCATGATGCAGCTAAATCATTTGCGCCTGAAGAAATGAAAGGCAAAGTGTGGTTGTTAAATGTTTGGGCATCATGGTGTGAGGCTTGTCGTTCAGAGCACCCTTTGTTTATGCAGTTGTCTAGAACCGGGGACTTTCCTATTTACGGTCTTAACTACAAAGATAAACAAGTTGATGGCGAACAATGGCTACGTGAATTAGGTGATCCCTATAAGGTGAGTATGTCTGATCTTGCCGGTGATGTTGGAATTGATTTTGGTGTTTATGGGGTTCCAGAAACATTTCTAATCGATAAAGATGGTGTGATTCGATACAAGCACGTTGGCCCTATAAGTAGAAAAGACTGGCGGGAAATTATCGAGCCTAAAATGATTGAACTTAATCAGCTAAAAGGACAATAAAGGATGAAAGTAAAAGTAATATTTATTTTATTAGCAATCCTGATGGCGGGGTTTTTGTTAATTGGGCCAGCATTCGCGAGTGAGGCGAAGTTAAATGAGGATCCAGAAATTAAGGAAAGGTTTAAGCATCTGGCATCTGAGTTACGATGCTTAAAATGCCAAAATCAAACAATTTGGGATTCAAAAGCCGGACTAGCAGATGATTTAAGAAAACAGATACGTACGCAAATTTACGCGGGTAAGTCTGATGATGAAATCGTTGAATATATGGTTGATCGATACGGGGATTTTGTTCGTTACAAGCCTGCGGTTGATATGAAAAACTTATTTCTATGGGTAGGTCCGTTCATTTTTATGATTGTTGGCGGATTGCTTTTAATTAGGTATGTAAAAATTAGGCGTACGCAAACAGAAGAAGATAACGACACAATTAGTGACGAAGATCGGTTGCGGGCACAATCAATATTGAAACAAGGTGGGGATAAATAAGTATGGTTGGTTTTTGGGCCGTTGCGGCCGTTTTTATATTGATAGCATTCGCATTTTTGTTACCACCATTATTTAAAAAACGTGATACCTCTAGCACTGTTGCTCGTAAAGATTTAACCGTTACGGTTTATCAGGATCAATTTACAGAACTTGATAATGATTTAAAAAATGAAGTCATTAGTCATGATCAGTACTTGCAAGCTAAGACTGATCTTGAAAAAAATCTATTAGAAGACATTGGTAAAGCAAAAAAAGCAGATGATGAGGAAAATGATAGGCCTTCGCCGCTAGGAAATAAAATTGGCGCTTTGGTTATTGTGTTAGCGATTCCTGTTCTTACTCTTAGTTTGTACGGAGAATGGGGTGCTGGTGTTGAAGCTATTGATCCAGATTCTATCCCGGAAGAAGTAAAAGCAGCTAATCAAAAGCATAATCAAAAAGAAACCATCGAAAAAATGCTGATTCAATTGGAGCAGCGATTAAAAGATGACCCTAACGATGGTGAAGGCTGGTTTATGCTCGCAAGAAGCTATCAATTTTTGAAACGTCATGATGATGCCGTTGTTGCTTTTGAAAAGAGTTTGCCACTTGGCGGTAATCAAAGTGCAGATGTTCTTTCCAGTTACGCCGACGCAGTTGCAATGGCAGCCAATCGCCAGCTAACTGATAAAGCTGTTGATGTTTTGAAGCAGGCGGTGGCTATTGACCCGGTACATGTAAAGTCTCTTTGGTTGCTGGGTACGGCTTTTTATCAAAATAAAAACTATCCTGATGCTTTAAAATATTGGGAAAGATTGCACATGGTATTAACGCCTGGTTCTGATGATGCAAATCAGATAGCGATGAATATTGGTGAGGTTCGGTCAGTGTTAGGCCTGCCGCCGATGGAAGTTGGTGCTGCAGTTTCATCGTTACCTGTTCCCGCTGCAATGAATGCCGAAATAAGTGACGTGCGTGTTCAAGGAAGTGTTAGCTTATCAGGTGCGATTGCATCTAAGGCTTCGCCTGAAGATATTGTTTTTGTATTTGCTAGGGCAGCAACAGGTCCGAGAATGCCTTTGGCGATTATTCGTAAACAGGTTAAAGATCTTCCATTCGATTTTACTTTGGATGATTCTTTAGCAATGAACCCGTCAATGAAAATATCTTCAGTACCGCAGGTTGTTGTTGGAGCACGAATCTCCAAATCCGGAAATGCTATGCCTCAGCCCGGTGACTTGCAAGGCGCAAGTAATGTGATAACTCTTGCAGATAACAAAGCTGTTAAAATCATTATTGGTGACGAAGTTAAATAGCTTTTATATCTAATAATTATTTCTGGCAATTAGATTTGTCAAATCGGGCTCCTTTTTATTAATAGAAAAGGAGCCCTTTTTGTTTCAGCGAGTTTTATTTTTGTGCAGAGTTTTCTTAAACCTAACCTAATTTAGTTGGGTTCGAGTTAAGTGTGGAAACAATTTATTCCGAAATGAATCAGTGATCGAACTGATTAATTTAGATTAAACAAGTAACTCTCTCAACATCACTTCATACATTTTAGTGAGTTTGTCCAAGTCGCTAATACTCACGCATTCATTAACTTGATGTATTGTGGCATTTAAAGGGCCAAGTTCTACGATTTGTGCACCGGTAGGTGCAATGAATCGACCGTCAGATGTGCCGCCAGCGGTTGATAGCTCGGTTTCATAACCAGCGACTTCTTTAACCGCCACTTGTACAGCAGATACAAGCTCACCTCGGCCAGTAATAAATGGCTGCCCCGAAAGGTTCCAGTCGATTGAATATTCCATGTCATAAGTGTCAAATAACTCGTGTACTCGTTTCTTTAAATCATCAGCAGTAACTTCTGTTGAAAATCTAAAATTAAAGAGCATTTCTAGCTTGCCTGGAATAACATTTGTAGCACCAGTGCCGCAGTTTAAATTGGATATTTGAAAGGTTGTTGGTGGAAAAAATTCATTTCCGTTATCCCAGGTTTGCTTACAAAGTTCGGCAAGTGCAGGCGCAGCAACATGAAAAGGATTGTTAGCAAGGTGAGGATAAGCGACATGGCCTTGTATACCGTTAACGATAAGTTTTCCGTTTAACGAACCTCTGCGACCATTCTTTACAATATCACCGACTTTATTTGTACTCGATGGTTCACCGACTAGGCAAAAATCGATTTTTTCGTTTCGGTTTTCGAGATGCTCTACAACCTTAATAGTACCATTAATGCTAGGGCCTTCTTCATCACTGGTAATAAGGAATGCGATAGAGCCTTTGTGATCAGGATGAGCCTTAACAAAGTTTTCACAACCTACGACCATAGCCGCTAAGCTACCTTTCATATCAGCAGTGCCGCGACCATATAGCAAGTCACCTTCAATTGTTGGCTCGAATGGTGGGTATTTCCAATCGGACTCTGGGCCCGTTGGTACAACATCAGTGTGACCAGCAAAGGCTATTAGTGGCGAGCTTATTCCTCGGCGCGCCCAAAAATTATCTACTTCCTCAAAGCGTAATTTTTCGATGACAAAACCTATAGCTTCAAGGCGTTTTATCATTAATTCCTGGCAACCTTTATCGTCAGGTGTGACAGATGAGCGGGAAATCAGGTTTTTGGTTAGTTCGAGGGTTTCTGACATGGTTTGGCTAATCCCTTATGAAAATATTTTGGTGTATTCGCTTTCGTTAAATCCAACATGCTTCGTTGAATTTGATTTAGTTGTATCAAGGTCGAGAACAGGGCGTTTTATTATGGATGGGTTTTCTAGCATAATCACTTTAGCCGAAGTCTCGTCGACTGTGTTTTTGATACTATCATCGAGTTTTCTCCACGTAGTACCGCGCTTGTTCAGCAATACTTCCCAGCCGATATCTTTAAACCATCTGTCTAACAAGCTTGGGTCTAAACCGTCTTTTTTGAAATTATGAAATTCAAATTCGATATTGTTATCATCAAGCCAACGGCGGGCTTTTTTTATCGTGTCGCAATTTGGAATACCGTAGAGAGTAGTCATTATAGTTTATGCTCTTGAAACAAAATAATAACGAGGAAAATAATGAAAATGCGCCATACTGGCTAAGCCTGAATGACGCATTTTATATTTAACGCTATTAACAATAAATATTAGATATCTCGAAGCAATTCGTTAATACCAACTTTACCTAAAGTTTTCGCATCAACCTTTTTAACGATAACTGCACAATATAAACTGTAGGTACCATCTTTTGAAGGCAGATTACCGGCTACAACAACAGAACCAGCAGGAATTCGGCCGTAAGTTACTTCACCTGTTGCACGGTCAAATATTTTTGTACTTTGACCAAGATAAACGCCCATGGAGATAACAGAACCTTCTTCAACAATCACGCCTTCAACCACTTCGGAACGTGCACCGATAAAGCAGTTATCTTCAATGATAGTTGGTGCTGCTTGTAGTGGCTCTAAAACACCACCAATACCAACACCGCCAGAAAGATGAACGTTTTTGCCTATTTGCGCACATGATCCAACAGTTGCCCAGGTGTCTACCATTGTACCGCTGTCAACATACGCGCCGATGTTAACGTATGAAGGCATTAATACTGTATTTGGTGCGATATAAGAGCCTTTTCGTACGGTTGCTGGTGGAACTACGCGAACGCCAGCTGCTCTAAAATCTTTTGATGTAAAGTTTGCGAATTTAGTTTCTACTTTGTCGTAATATTGCATAGAACCACCGGCCATAACGTGGTTGTCTTCGATGCGAAACGAAAGTAAAACAGCTTTTTTAAGCCACTCGTTTACAACCCAGTCTCCGTTGATTTTCTCGGCAACTCTTGCTTCACCTTTGTCTAGCAGATTAATGCATTCCATCACTGCTTCTTTTGTTTGGCTTTCAACTGATTTTGGTGTGATATCAGCTCTATGCTCAAAGGCTTCTTCAATAATATTTTTTAGGTCAGACATAATTTATTCCTTTTACAAATTGTTAATAAAATTTTTAATACGGTTAGCAGCTTCAATGCACTCATCAAGATCGGCAACAAGCGCCATACGAATTCGGTTTTGACCGGGGTTGGTGTTATTACTTGTACGTGAAAGAAAACTACCCGGTAATACGGTGACGTTTTCTTTTTCAAAAAGTCCTTTCGCAAAATCCTGGTCATCAATTGGCGTCTCTGGCCAAAGATAAAAGCTCGCGTCAGGAGCGTTAACGGTTATCACGGGCTTCAATATTTTTAAAACATTTTCAAATTTTGTTCGGTACATCGCGCGGTTGTTTATTACATGCAACTCGTCGTTCCAAGCTGCAATACTTGCGTATTGTGTATACATTGGCATAGCACAACCGTGATAAGTGCGATATTTTAAAAAAGTTTCAATAATTGATTTGTCACCAGCGACAAAGCCAGATCGAAGACCGGGTAAATTTGAGCGTTTTGACAAACTGTGAAAAACAATACATCGTCGAAAGTCATCTCGACCAGTTTCAGCTGCAACTTCTAGTAGCCCTGGTGGTGGATTGGCTTCATCAGAATATATTTCTGAATAACATTCATCCGATGCAATGATAAAGTCGTACTTATCAGCAAGATCCAGCAAACGAGATAAATATTCTTTAGAAAGCACTTTGCCTGTCGGGTTGCCCGGTGAGCACAAATAAATTAATTGGCAGCGTTTCCAGGTTTGTTCGTCAACTTCGTTTAGGTCAGGTTCAAAATCCGATGAGGCTACGGTATTTAGAAACTGGATGTCCGCACCGGCTAGAATCGCAGCGCCTTCATAAATTTGGTAAAAAGGATTTGGTGATAATACGAGCGCCTTATTACTTGTATTTGAGGTATCAAGCATTGCTTGCGCAAATGCAAATAGAGCTTCGCGTGTACCGTTAACGGGTAAAACATGTTCATTGGCGTTAATGCCGGTATTTTCAAGCTTGAAACGCTTGATCAACCATTGAGTTATGGACTCACGTAAACCGTCAGTGCCTTTAGTTAAAGGATATCGCGAGATAGATGGCAGTCTGTTGATCAGTTCATCAAGTACAAATTGTGGTGCCGCGTGTTTGGGCTCACCAATGGATAAAGCGATGTGAGTTTTGCTGCTATCAGGCTTAACATCCGCGAATAATTTCCCCAGTTTTTCAAATGGATACGGATGAAGTCGTGCGATATTGGGGTTCATGGTCTGCTCATGTCTTATTAAGCCGCGTAGTATAGGGGAAAGTGAACTTTTTGGCCAATAAATGCATGAATTTCAGACTAGTCTGAGTGAAAAATAAGCAGCGGATTGGGGTAAAGGAGCGTTAATATTAAAAAGTGATCTCGTTCACATGTAAAAACAATTGAAGAAGCCTAAACTATCTTTGTGGTGGAGCTTAATTTTTGTTTTCAGGGATTGGATTTGTTATGTATTTAGCGTTTTTTAAATTACAAGAATTTCCGTTTAGTCTGGTGTCTGATCCTCGGTTTTTATACTTGAGTGAAGATCATGCAAGAGTAAAAGCGTATATCGAATACGCCATGCAAATTCAAGATAGCTTTTTAGTTTGCACCGGCGAAATCGGCACAGGTAAAACCACTTTAGTGAATGATGTGCTGGCTCAAGACCATCACCATGCAATTATTGCTAGAATTCAAGTTAATCACTTATCGTCTGAAGAGTTTTTGCAGCAATTATTGCTTGAATTTGGCATTACTCCGTACAACCTTCAAAGGGTTCAGGTTCTTGATAAGCTGAAGCAGTATCTGAGTCAACAGTTCAGGGCCGGTAAAAAAGTATTTTTAGTCGTAGACGAAGCTCATAATATATCCGCCGAAATATTAGAAGATATCCGATATTTATTTGATTTGGAACACCAAAGTCGTAAATTATTGAGTGTTATTTTGATAGGTCAGCCAGAATTAAATACATTAATTGATAAGCCTGAAATGGAACATATAGCACAACGTATTCGTTTGCGTTGTCATATTAAGCCGCTTAATCCTAATGAGACAATGAATTATATTAATCATCGTTTAAAAGTGGCTGGATCTCGTAATATTTCTCTTTTTAGTGAAGACTGCATACCTATTATACATCAGTTTACGGGTGGCAGAATCCGCTTGATAAATACGATATGTGATTATGCATTATTACATTGCTGTGTTGAAAAAATATCAAAAGTGAACGGCCTTATCATTCAGAAAGCAGCGAATGAATTAGGTTGGGGGGCATATGAAAAACGTTTTGGTGAAAGCCAGGATGTTACTCGTTTTGTGTTACCGGTTATTGAGAATGGCAATTCTAAAATTATCGTCAAACATAACGAACATGTTATTGACGAAATAAATTTGAGTAAAGATTATCTTAGCTTCGGTCGTCAGTCTGACAATGATGTTCCAATTGATGACTATAAAGTTAGTCGTTATCACGCGCAAATAGTTACTCAAGGTGGTATATCTTATTTGCATGATCTAAATAGTACTAACGGTACTTTTTTGAATGGACAAAAAATTAGCGTTCATCGGTTACACAACGGAGAAAACTTCACTATCGGTACTTATGGATTTATATTTATGCAAGTTTCTACTCCTGAACTTAATGTTGTGCGTGAACAAAAGGATATAACACGTCAAATGTCGTTGGATAACCGTGATCAAACTCGAGTTTTTTATCAGCACCCTTATATTAATTTGGTTAATTCTGAAACGGAGTGAAAAACAGTTAAATATGAATGCTTAAGTAAGTTTTCTATTTATTCGCTTGAACTCGTCTTGTTGCATCAATTTAAATCGATTTCCATAGGAGCTGCACAGTGACAGCACGTTTTTTAGTCAATGAGTGATAGTTGCAGACTTTCTTAATTGCTGACTTTCTAAATGGAATATAGCAAGAGCGGCTTTAGCTTGAATTTGTTGGTCGTGTGTGCGGTGTTAAATTCAGATCCTTCCCAATAGAAAATAGCGTATAATCCTTTCTAACAAAATCTCCTAGGTTAATTTGACGTAAATATGTTTAAACCATTACCGCTATATGTGGGATTGCGCTATACACGTGCAAAACGCCGCAATCACTTTATTTCATTCATCACCATCATTTCTATGTTAGGTATTGCGCTTGGTGTAACGGCTTTAATTACCGTTATTTCCGTTATGAATGGTTTTGAGCAAGAATTGCGTGAGCGAATTTTAGGCATGACGGCACACGCCACTATTCAGGGGCAAGGTAGCAATTTAGAAAACTGGCAATCGGTTGCTGCAGCCGCGTCGGAGAATGATCAGGTTAAAGGGTTTGCTCCGTTTATTGCCGCAGAAGGGATGCTAAGTTTCGGCTCACAAGTGAATGGCGCCATTATACGAGGTGTTTTACCGAAGGAAGAACCCAAAGTTTCAGAAGTTGGGGACAAAATGTTATTCGGTAGCCTTGATGATTTAAAACCCGGTAAATTTGGCATTGTGCTGGGAAAAGATCTAGCTCGAATCCTTGGTGTATTTCAGGGAGACAAAGTCACTCTTATTATCCCGCAGGTTAATGTTACACCAGCGGGAGTCATGCCAAGACTAAAACGTTTTACGGTTGTTGGTATATTTGAAGTGGGGATGTATGAATACGATAGTACCCTTGCTTTAATGCACCTCGATGATGCCGCACGTTTGTTTCAAATGAAAGGGCAGGTGACTGGGGTTCGTTTAAAACTGGAAGACATGTTTAAATCAGGTAGTGTTACCCGTGATCTTATTGATATGTTGCCGGGAAATTACTTCATATCTGACTGGACAAGAGAGCATGCAAATTTTTTCCGCGCAGTAAAAATGGAAAAAACGGTTATGTTTTTTATATTGATGCTGATTGTTGCTGTTGCCGCCTTTAACCTCATTTCAACACTGGTGATGGGAGTTGTTGAAAAAGAAGCTGATATTGCCATATTGCGTACACTAGGTGCGTCACCATCAACCATATTAGGGATTTTTGTTGTCCAAGGAATAATTATTGGCGTTATTGGTACCTTAATAGGAACAGCCGGTGGTGTCGCTTTGTCGTTGAATATAGAAAGTATTGTTCCCTTTCTCGAACATTTGCTTGGTTTTAAATTTCTTGCAGCAGATGTGTATTATATTTCTGAATTACCTTCGGACTTAAAATGGAACGAAGTATTTGCAATCAGTAGTATTTCGCTTGTATTAAGCTTGGGTGCAACGCTTTAT
>Ga0224507_10000355_pt1 | contig 18006 bp, 15 predicted proteins | sample SF_Jan12_sed_USG_3_FD_170159 | JGI IMG/M metagenome (GOLD analysis project Ga0224507, IMG submission 170159) | Sediment microbial communities from San Francisco Bay, California, United States - SF_Jan12_sed_USGS_13 | ecosystem: Environmental > Aquatic > Marine > Sediment | place: USA... | reverse complement strand
AAAGTATATTTGGCATCAATTGACCAGATCACAGGAGTAATTGTTAATGCGAAAGTCAGTGTCAAATATAACGAGAAAGAAGTTTCCAAAGGCGATTTTCTAGACCCACTGATCGGGGAAACGGTAGAACAAAAAATTGGGCTTTTTGACAGATCGCAATATTGGGGGACCGGATCTTCGTACCAACCTATTGGCATAAACAAGACTTTTCGTGCAACGGGTCAGTTCCCGGATATGCACTCCACCGCCTTTGAACTCCAGCCACCCGATTTTGACATGGCTGGTGTGACTTATGCATTTCCTCCAGTCCGCTTTATGAAAACTGTCGGAGTCCCTAACCAAGATGAGGGTTTGGACTACAGCGAATAATCAAAGTGAGATGATTCTTGTTCGGTACAAAAGAGGTGCTCATGAACTAGCAGAGCTGCGATGTAGAGTTTCGTGAGCATGCTGACAGAATGTCAGCAGCATCTGATGGCAGTCGGGAAATTGAAATACTTGGCGCAATCGGTCCTGCAAATCCTGTTTCGCTGGCCCGATGTTCGAGAACACTAACAGTCCTCCACATTTCAGTCGTATCGACGACGTAGGTTGCCGAATCAATACAGTTGAACGCGAGTTAATGAAACGCCAGGGAAATTACAGACGCCCGAACTCCAGCGAACATAAACGACTAACTACCGACCTATTAGGAGAAGATTGTGACCGTCCACATCCGGTCAGTAGCCGTCGATCGGTAATCTAGCAGCACAGAAGCCGCTAACGCGGCCAGACGAAGCCGTTCTTGAGCGGCAATTTGGGCCAGGACTTGTCGTTAGGCCGCTTGCTCCCAAAACACAATGGGGCGACTTCTTGTGAAAAGAAAATCGATGGGCGTCTGTGTCCGAGACACGTAACGGGTTCGCGAGCGCACTTTTCGCCGTGCCACCAATCACCAAGCCAGCCGCCAGCATGGCCGTGACGCAGCCCTCGGGTTGTCATCATTAGGTCTTCCTGCTCGGACCAACGAATTAGGCCCCCGCGATCACAATCGTCATGTTTCGGCGTCGGAGAGTCCGGCGCGCCCTCGGTAGAACAGGAATCCAGCGCCGCCAGCGAGCACGCCGAAGGCCATCAACAGGCCGATTCCGGTGCGGCGCCGAACATCGGATTCCGCCTCCATCTCCTCGAGTAGGTCCCAGTCGCTCTGGAATCCGCTGGCGCGCATGAACTGCAGGCCCTCCAGCACATCCGGGCGGACTCTGACCGCGAGGCCCCCGCCCTCTCGCGGATGGGACAGGTAGACATAGGGGTCCTGCCTAAGTGCCTCCAGGTTGTCATCGCTCCGGACTATCCAAGAGACGAAGCTCCAACGGTTGGCGACGCACTCGTAGCCGGTGGCGCCGATCGGTATTGCGAGAACGAACATCAGTGCCGGTATCAGCGCGATGGACAGCGGCTGGCGTGCGTAACGAAACACCCAGTAAGCACTCCCGACGGCCAGAACGGCCAGCCAGACGTATTTCCGAGCTGTATGCGTCGGGTCCCACGGTAGGAAATCGTCGTTCATGTACTCGGGGAGTTCGATCGGATTGACTCCGAAGGCGACGATTAGTGCCACGACGACGAACGCGCCGGCGAGCGCAGCGAGGAACACGGTCAGCGGTACGCGCGGCTTGTTCGACGGGAGCGAGGGCATCTCGAGTCGGATGTCATTGAGATCTGCCCGTCTGCGCCAGCCGGTGGCCAGAGATGCCCATGCGACTAGACCTGTGATCGCAGTAATTAGCAGCCCTCTACCGAGCTTGGGCCATTCTTCGCCCACGATCAGATCGCCCACGTTGACGGTAAAGGCGACTATCAGGCCGGCAAAGCATAGGCCGAGCACGGCGCCAACAACGAGCAGAAGGATCGTAACGAATGATCGCATGGTCATACCTGCAAGACGGTTGTTCAGTATCCGATGCATTAACGGTAAGTTTTCATTTCCAGCGTGCCACATCATCATACCTTCGCGAGGTTGCTGTCGTCAGTTGGAACGGGCATCAGCGTCGCGGCACGATCGAAGTGGTCCTGCGGCAACTCCTGACCCGAGTTTGCCACTGAGGTGAAAGGCTGCAAAGAGTCATGGGTGGCCCCTTAGCCCAATACTAGCCGAATGTCAGCTCTTGGGTGGCTAGCTGACATCCATGATTGACTCGTGGCAAGAAAAGAGCCGGCCTTTGATTGGGACCGGCCTGTTTTCCTGGTAGCGGGGGCGCGCTTTGTACGTTAGCGACGTACTCTAAACCCTTGATCGTATTAAACGTGCCCCTAGTGGCTGCATAGTTCCGGTCGCCTTGCTCTTCGAATGTCTGTCTGCGCTCACACAACGGCAGCTGACACCTACGTGTACTACTTATTGTGTGCCAGTACCCGACGATCTATGGTCAATACGGGTCAGGCACCGGTTTCCCGGCCGGTCTGGTAAAGCCTGATTTCGTTGATCTTCCTAGCTGCCTAGAGAGAGGTGTGCCATGGCTTCCAATTACGAGACCTTTTGGGAGAACGACTGCTTCGCCGTGGTCGGAGATCAGGCCAAGCAGAACTTTCCCGTACTGACGTATCGGGGCCTCAAGAAACTCGGCAAGGCGGTCTTCCCGGTTGACCCCTCCGTGGAGGAGGTCGAGGGTGACCGCGCTTACGCGACGCTCGAAGGCCTTCCCTCGAAGGTCGACGCCGCCGTCCTCGAGGTGCCGAAAGAGGACACAAGGGACTGGGTGGCGAAGGTCGCCGACGCCGGCATTAAGGATGTCTGGATCCACATGGGGCGGGAGACGCCCGAAGCGCTCGCCCTGGCGCGCGACAAGGGGATGAACGCCCGGACCGGGACCTGTGCGGTCATGTACGTCAAGCCCGAGGCGAGCTACCACTCCATCCACAAATGGATCATGAAGCTGGCCGGCAAGTACTGAATCGAATGCATGTCATTTTTCTGCTGCGGCACAACAGTGATTGAGCAGCGTCTTCGCATCGAAGCAGGAGCTTGACTAGTGCCACTAAGCGAGTATGTACCTGGTCAGCTGTGGTTACAGCAATACCCGATTCATTTCGCCGGCTGTGACTTCAACGCCCGCATGGCTGTGATAAAGGTTTCCGATACGGAACTGATGATTCATTCACCGTGCGAGGTCGACTCTGCGACGAAGAAAGCGATATCGGCACTCGGAGACGTGGCCTATATCGTTGCTCCAGGCTCATATCACCATCTCTATGTCCCCTCTGCGCAAGCGGCCTTCCCTGACGCAGAGACCTACATATGCCCGGGAATCGAAAGAAAGCGGCCTGAATTGGATTTCGATTGGCTTCTCGGAGATCGGCCTCCGGAAGCATGGGCGGGAATCCTCGACCAGGTCCTGGTCCGAGGTAATAAACTCATTTGGGAGGTGGCCTTCTACCACAGGCCAAGCAAGACGCTGCTGCTGGTCGATCTAATCGAGAACTTCACCGATCAAACGCCCAATGTTAACTGGCTGCTGACATTGTGGTGGAAGGCGGTCTTTCGCATGTGGAACCATCCCAAGCCAGCACCAGAGTATCAGCTGGGGTGGAAAGACAAGTCAGCCGCTCGTAGGTCACTAGGGAAAATCCTCGAGTGGGATTTCGACAAAATTATTTTGTCCCACGGCGATCTCATTGAGACAAATGCAAAAGAACGGGCATTAGAAGCATGGAAAAAGCCGCTTAGCGCGCCGGAATGAATGCACCGGGATCACGACTGGTCTTGCCCGGGCTTGGTGGACACATGGAAAATGGTCTGGACTTTCCCCAAAGGCATGTATCTCTCCAACATCCATCAAGAAAGACTGAATGCCGTAGCCAGAAAGTTCAACGAACGGCCGCAGAGAACGCTAAACATTAGGACGCCGGCTGAACGATTTAGCCAGAATGTCACATCGACCGGTTGAACCCGAAGGGGATAGGCCGACATAGCCTCAGGTCGTCGACAAGAAAAAAGCCGGCCCCATCACTGGGACCGGCCTGTTTTCTGGTAGCGGGGGCCCGCTTTGCCCTGTTCCGAAAGCTCGAAGGCGGGTTCAATTGAAATAGCGCAGAATCGTCAATCAGGCCCCTGCCCCGGCCTAATGTCCGATTTTCCAAGTTGCGGATGTTCCAATGAGCTCAAAACGCCAAACTAATGCGCTTATCCAGGGTTTCGGTAAGTTATTCAACCCATTTTCGTATATACCCGGGGATCGATAGCCGCGGCGGTGAGCATGCCGCTAAAGAGAGAGCCGGCGATTCCCGGCGTCAGCACATCCTGGCCGGTCAGGTACAGCCCGGGAACGGGTGTGCGTGGCCTGAGAGCATCGGACATGATCCGTCGCGGAGTGGTTTCGAGACCGTAGAACCCGCCCTTCTCATGGGCGGTGAATTTCGCGGTTGCCAATGGCGTACCAAATACCCGACAGACCACCAACGGAGCAAGCGCGGGAAACTTGTCCGTGAAAAAAGCCAGTAACCTGGCCTGGATATCATCCTTGAACGCGGCCCATTTGTCGGGATCCTCCTCGGCACCGCCCGAAGCGAAATCTGCGACCGTCGACCAGTCAGCCAGCACCATGAATTGCCCGGTGTGACGTTGTGACGGCCCCGGATCGTGTGTGTCATCTTTGAGAGAAGGAAAGGACACGAACATCATCTGAATCGGGCTTTCCGTGTTTGTCCATAAGCCGTCGTTCGTGTCCCAGCTCTCGAAGAACCAGTGATTCGAGCGCGTCGCGCCGAGTTTGGCGATGTTTCCTTCGAATCCCAGGAACATCTCGAAGTGGCAGATCGAAGGCTTCATCGCCGCAATCTCGAGGGCCCACACTTGCTCACAGATCTCCCGCGGAAGCAGGCGATCCACCGTTTCTCCGGCTCCGATCGCCGAGACGATCGCCGGCGCTTCGAATACCTGTCCGGACATCGTCCGGACACCGATGGCCCGGCCATCGTCGATCAGGATTTCGCTGACCGTCGTTTCAGGACGGGCGCTGCCGCCTGCCGATTCGATCACGGGTACGAGTCCGGCCGCAATGGAACCTGCACCACCAACGGGATAACCGGCTCCCTCGAGATAATGCCGGATGATCAGCGCGTGAATCCCGAAGCTTGCCTGATCCGGTGCACCACCATACGTTCCCCATTGAGCTGACAGGACAGCAGCAAGCTTGGGATCGGAAATGTACTCGCCGATAACTTCGGAGGTCGTGCGGCCACACCAGCGCTCGATCTTCTTTTTATTCCACCAGCGATGTGCGGAACGGAACGGCTCCGGCATCGAGCGCTCGGCAGATACGAGGCGAACGGCTTCCTCCCCGGACACAAGTGCTTCGAAATAGGCGTCGATTTCTGCGGCGTTATCGGGGAAACGCTCTTTCAGCTCTGCTTTATACGCTTCAGCCGGGCGTCCAACCGCTATTTCGAAGCCGTCCGGAAAATGAATCGTGTCATATACGGTGCCAATCGACTGAAACTCGACGGTCTCGCCGCTCAACCAATCGAGCACCTTGTCACCGGGTTCATCATGACCAAACATGCCGCAGTAATGAAGGCCTACATCCCAGGAAAAACCGTCCCTCGAAAACGTATGCGTCAGGCCGCCGATCGTCTGTGCTTTTTCAAGAAGTAGCACTTTATGCTCCATTCGGGACAGTGCAGTGGCCGTTGTCATTCCGCCCATGCCCGATCCAATGACAATGACATCAAATTCGTTATCAGAAGACTTCGATTTCATACCAATACCTCCGGAATTACACAGTGACAGAGTCACCAGCTCCGAGAACGCAGCATTTCTTGCCCAACGCTTCTACTCTGCGCTTGAAATCCTGGTCGTCCGCTACCGCAATTTTTTTCTTCCACAGAAATGGCACGTTGTAATGGGTAGGAATGACAACCTCCGGGTCTATCTGCTCGACGGCCTGCAACGCATCGTCCACGTCCATCGTCCAGGTGTTCTGACCGAGGCCACCAATCGGGATCATGAGCACAGTCGGCTGCAACCCGTCCCAATCGTTCAGGAGCAACGAATCTCCGAGGTTCAGGACCGTCTTGTCGCCGATCGATAAATTGAACCCTATTGCACCAAGACCAGTGCGTTCGCCAGGACCGGGAGTCTTTCGGATCTTGAAACCAAGCAGCGACACCTCAATCGGGCCGTGCACCGCTCGCACCGTCTCGAACGTCACGCCTTCGAGCGTGATGGAGTCGCCAACATCGAGTGGGTGCAGGTTGTCAAATGGAACCCAGGATGTCAGTTCCTTGCCACGAGGGTCGATCACGAGAGTCTGTCCGTTCTCGGTCTTCGTAAGACCAACTCCGCACACGACGGGCGCCCCGGACGCTTCGGCAACGCGATCCGACTGCCAATGATGGTCGGGGTCGCCGTGGGTGATAACAATATGTGTGATTGTTGGCCATTCTTCCTCAGGAATCAGGCTCCTGAAATCAAAAATATAGAAGTTTTGGCCGGGGTCTATCGCGACCTTTGTGCCGCCCTCCTCGACCAGAAACGCGTTATACCGGTAATGGGTGATCCTCACGTGACTTACTCTCAATAGAACCCCCACAATCGCGGAAATGCTCGGCTAGCCGTCGCTGACCGTGCGCGTCACCGATGACGTCCATCGTCATCACGCTCGCCATAAACTCAACCGGGCCATAGACCTTTGCCGATGTCAGCCAGCGCAATGCTCCGACAGTCGCCGAGACGAGAGACTTGGGAACACACGTGATCTTCTTGGGCTGATTGAGAACGGCGAAGGCCAGTTCTGCAATTTCGCGATAGGTGAACACCTCCGGGCCACCGACATCGAACTGCTGTTCCTGACTATCCATAGCGCCGACACAGAATTCGGCAAGATCAGCGCCGTGTATTGGATTGATCCGGTTCGAGCCATCACCAAACAGGTAGACCCTTCCCGAGCGGGCCATCGCAAGAAACTCTTCCATGTCTGAGAAGAACCCCGTCGGGCAGATCACGACCTGGTCCAACGGCGACACCTTCAGTTCATTAACGAAAGTCTGCTTCGCCTGAATCATTGCGAGGTGGCGCAGCTTCTCGGCGTTCAGGACATGCACGTACATGAACTTCGAAACCCCCGATGCTTCAGCGATGGTCAAGAGATTCCTGTTCGCCTGGTAGTCGACGTCTTTATAGGTCAACCCGTCCTTTTGGCGCGTAATTCCTACCGACGAGAATACGACGTCGATTCCGTCGCAAAGGCCGCTGAGGGAATCGGGGTCAGTGACTTCTCCCACGAACAAGTCGTCCGCATACTCCTCAACAAGGGCCAGTTTTGCTGCGCTTCGACCGAGCGCACGGACCCTATAACCCTTTGCTTTCAACGCCTTGACCACGAACTGACCGAGATACCCTGTGGCGCCGGCAACCAGTACCTTTTTCATGCCTTTTGCACCCCTTGAGATTCCATACCTGCCTTCTGAGTATTGTCTGCTTCCGGCGGAATCCGTCAATTCTGGGTTGTACTGACGACAGCCTGGCAAAAGAAAAAGGGCCCCGATAAGGGGCCCTTTCTTTGAGTGGTAGCGGGGGCAGGATTTGAACCTGCGACCTTCGGGTTATGAGCCCGACGAGCTGCCAGACTGCTCCACCCCGCATCAGCAGGAACGGGATACTACTGAGAACTCATCGAATTGACAAGGCTATTTGGGTACAAAGTGCCCACAACCAGCCCGGGACGATCCCGAGGCCCAGAACGGCCACGCCGTTAAGGCTCAGCACGAGGCGCGTATCGGCGCTGGCCTGCAGAACAGCCTGATCCTCGGCCGGCTCGAAGTACATGTACCAAATGACCCGCAGGTAATAAAAGGCGCCGACGACGGATGCGACGACCATCAGCACCGCCAGTCCTGGATAACCAGAACTCAGGACCGCATCGATAACGTTTAACTTGCCGAAGAAACCGATGAATGGCGGGATGCCGGTGAGGCTCAGCATCAGGAACATCATCATCAGCGTAAACCACGGACTGCGTTCGTTGAGACCCTTGAAGTCAGCGAGGCTTTCAGCTTCATAGCCGCGCCGGCTGAGTAGGATGACGATACCGAATGCCCCAGCGGTAGCAACGATGTACGTCAGCGTGTAGAAAAGCGCCGCGGCATAGCCTTTGTCCGTGCCACAGAAAATGGCAAGCAATATGAAGCCAACGTGCGCAATCGCCGAGTAGCCGAGCATGCGCTTGATGTTCGTTTGTGCTATCGCAATCACGTTACCGACCAGCAATGACAGGACGGCAACCACCATGATCATGTCCGCCCAGACGTCCTGAAGACCGCCAAGACCATCGACGAGAATGCGCACTGTAAAGGCTAGTGCCGCCAGTTTTGGCGCCGAAGCGATGTACAGCGTGACCGGCGTGCGTGCGCCCTGATAGACATCAGGCAACCACATATGAAACGGCACCGCCCCAAACTTGAACGCGATGCCAACGATCAGGAACGCGAGGCCAAACCACAGCGGCAGATTATTCAGGTCCGGCTCGGCGGCAATCACGGCCGCGATCTCATCGAATTTGAGCGTGCCGGTTACGCCATAGATCCAGGAGATTCCATAGAGCAGCGCGCCCGACGCGATTGCACCCAGCACGAAGTACTTCATGGCCGATTCGGCCGCAGTCGCGCTATTGCGATCAATCGCCACGAGCGCATACAGAGATAGCGCCAGCGTCTCGAGGCCGAGGTACATAGTCAGCAGGCTGTTCGCCGAAGTCATGATCATCATGCCGAGCAGCCCGAACAAGCCAAGCAGGTAGTACTCGCCCTTGTGCAGATCATTCGCGCGTAAGTAGTCGCGAGCATAAAGAAAGGCGAGCGCGACAAATGCCACGGCTGTGATTTTAAGTATTTGAGATAACGGATCGCTCACGTAGCTGCCGTCGAATACTACGACACGCTCGATCGGCGCCGTCGCCAAAATGGACCAGCCGGTAATCGCAAGCGCGGCCATGCTCAACCAGAATGTTGCGACCCGGTGTTCATTATCAATAAACAGGTCCGCTATCAGCACGACGCAGATCAGAACCAGGAGGATCATCTCCGGCGCAGCTGATATGTAATCCGTCAAATTCATAGCAAGACCTGTCAGAGCTTGGATTGCGCCACTTGTTGCAGCAGTTGCTCGATCGTGACATTCATCATGTCAACGAGCGGTGCCGGCCAAAGACCGATCAGGAGTACCGCAATGGCGAGCACCGTCAGGACAATGAATTCCCGTTGATTCAAGTCTTTCAGAGCCGCCACGTTCTTGTTCGCCACCTCACCGTAAACGACGCGCTTGATCATCCACAATGTGTATGCTGCGCCAAGCACGAGAATCGATGCAGCGCAGAACGCGAACCAGAAGTTAGCCTTAAAGCTCGCAATGATCACCATGAACTCGCCAACGAAGCCTGATGTACCCGGCAGTCCGGCGTTCGCCATCGCAAACAGCACCATGAACGCGGCAAATTTCGGCATCGTGTTGGCAACGCCGCCGTAATCCGCAATCTGCCGGCTGTGCATGCGGTCATAGAGCACGCCGACGCACAGGAACATGGCGCCCGAAATCAACCCGTGGGACACCATCTGCACCATACCGCCGGTCATGCCGAGCCCGGCTCCCGTTCCGGAGCTGATCGACCAGAGGAGAAAGAAGCCCAAGGTAACGAAGCCCATATGAGCAATCGATGAATAGGCAATAAGCTTCTTCATGTCCTTTTGCATCAACGCGACGAAGCTGATGTAAACCACGGCAATGAGCGATAAGGCGATCATCAAACCGGCAAAGTAGGCGCTGCCGTCCGGCACGATTGGCAATGACAAACGCACGAAACCGTACCCGCCCATCTTCAACATGATGGCGGCCAGAATTACCGAGCCGCCCGTTGGCGCCTCGACATGCGCATCCGGCAACCAGGTATGAACCGGCCACATCGGCACCTTGACAGCAAACGCCAGCAGGAACGCGATGAAGATCAGCTTCTGCGCGGTCATGCCGAGGGGCGCGTTCATGAACTTGAATAGATCGAAACTTCCCACCTGACCGTACAGATAGATGAACGAAACCAGCATCAGCACGGAACCAAGGAACGTGTACAGGAAAAATTTGAGCGTGGCATAGATTCGCCGCTCGCCGCCCCAGACGCCGATGATCAGGAACATCGGCACCAGCATCGCCTCCCAGAATACGTAGAACAGGATGCCGTCGAGCGCTGAGAACACGCCGATCATCAGTCCTTCGAGAATCAGGAACGCCGCAAAATACTGTGCCGGGCGTATCTTGATGGTGTCCCAGCCGGCTAACACGACCAACGGCGTTATGAACGTTGTCAGCAGGATCAGCGGTGCCGAGAATCCGTCAATGCCAAGGTAGTACCAGACGTCGATCGCAGGAATCCAACTGCTCCGCTCGACGAACTGCATGGCTGGCGTCGAATTGTCAAACCACTTGTAAAGGGCCACGCTGATTAAGAACGTCAGCAGCGACATACTCAAAGCCACAATACGCATCGTGACGGAGCGTGAGGAATTCACATCCCTGTCATCACCGATAACAAGCAGCAAAACACCGCCGACAATCGGCAACCAGATCAGCAGACTCAGGATGTATTGCGAAAAATCCATGATTGCGCCTGACCTACCTGAACCAGATGAGCCAGCTGAGCAACATCGTCAATCCAATGATCATGGCAAACGCATAGGTGTACAGATACCCGGTCTGAATCTGTCGCATCACGCCCGCGAGCTTGCCGATCGAGTTCGCGGTACCGTTGACGATAATGCCGTCGATGACGAGTTGATCGCCTTTCTGCCAGAGCGCATTACCGATCGAGCGGCCACCCGCCGCAAATCCCTTAATGTACAAATCATCCATGTAATACTTGCGATCGAGCAGGTTGTAGAGCCCGGAAAACCTAGCCTTTATCGTCGCGGGAATGTCCGGGCGTTTCAGATACAGGAACCAGGCCGTGAAAGCGCCTGCTGCAGCCAGCCAGAACACCGGCGTCTGCACGGCATGCAGGAACAACGCAAAACTGCCGTGCCAAATCGTCTCTTTTAGATGCGCAAGAACATCGATTCCCTGACGAACCACAATCGCGTCGCCGAAAAAGCCGTCAAATAAGATCGGTTCCACAGTAATCCAGCCGATGATCGCTGAAGGTACGGCCAGCACCACGAGCGGTACGGTTACGACCCAGGGTGACTCGTGGATATGTGACCTGGTCTTCGCGTCCGTGCGTTCTTCGCCGTGAAACACAAGGAAGAACATGCGGAACGAATACAGTGCCGTAACGAACACGCCCAGCAGCACGCTCAGGTACGCGATCCAGTAAACGGCGCCCTGCCCGTGCCAATGCGACTCTTTGACGGCCTCGATGAGCAGGTCTTTGGAAAAGAATCCGCTGCTGCCCGGAAACCCGATCAATGCGAGCGAGCCGATAAGGGCCGTCCAGTACGTGATCGGCATATACTTGCGCAGACCACCCATCTTGCGAATGTCCTGCTCATGGTGCAGCGCGATGATGACCGAACCTGCTGCAAGAAACAGCAGCGATTTGAAAAAGGCATGCGTCATCAGATGGAAGATTGCGGCGCCGTAGGCCGACGCGCCAAGCGCCACCGTCATATAACCGAGTTGTGACAGCGTCGAGTACGCGATGACGCGTTTGATATCGTTCTGCACGATGCCGAGGAGTCCCGTGAAGAACGCCGTGATGGCGCCGATGACGATTACAACGGCCAGTGCGGTGGCCGACAGCTCGAAAAGTGGCGACATGCGCGCGACCATGAAAATTCCGGCAGTGACCATCGTCGCCGCGTGAATCAACGCGGAGATCGGGGTTGGACCGGCCATGGAATCGGGCAGCCAGACATGCAGCGGCGCCTGGGCGCTCTTGCCCATGGCACCCATGAACAACAGCACGCAAATGACCGTCATCGCATTCCACGGCGTCCCGGAGAACACCTCGATATTCTGTGCTGCCACACTATCCGCGCGCGCGAAAACTTCCGCATAATCGAGGGAACCCGTGAACATGACAATGCCCGAGATACCGAGAATGAAGCCGAAGTCGCCCAAACGATTGACGAGGAACGCTTTGAGGTTCGCGAAAATGGCGTTTTCGCGCTTGAACCAGAAGCCGATTAACAGGTATGACATCAACCCAACCGCCTCCCAGCCGAAGAACAGCTGCAGGAAGTTGTTCGACATCACGAGCATCAGCATCGAAAATGTGAACAACGATATGTAGCTGAAGAAGCGCTGGTAACCCGGATCGTCGTGCATGTAGCCGATCGTGTAGACATGCACCATCAGCGACACAAAGGTCACGACAGCCATCATTAACGCCGTGAGCCGATCGACGAGGAAGCCAACTTCCATGTTCAGCCCGTCTGTGACGGCCCAGGTATAGACGCTGATGTTCTCGGATTCGGCACCGCCCCAAAACATATTCCTGAGAACCAGGCAAGAAAACGCGCACGACAGGCCGACGGCAAGGATCGTAATCCAGTGAGAACCAGCACGTCCGATCTGCCTGCCAAACAGACCCGCGACGATCGCTGCCGCCAACGGTGCGAGCACGATAATCAGGTAGTAGCTGTACATATGTCGCTATCCCTTCATCGTATTCAGCTCTTGCACATTGATAGAGCGCCGATTGCGGAACAACACGACGAGTATCGCAAGGCCGATTGCGGCCTCGGCCGCTGCCACAGTCAGTATGAAGAAGACGAACACCTGTCGGTGTCGTCACCGAGATAGCGTGAAAACGCGATGAAGTTGAAGTTGACCGCCAATAGCATGAGCTCAATGCACATCAGCAACAGAATCAGGTTGCGACGATTGATAACGATGCCGGCAATACTCAGCACGAAGAGCATGGCCGAGAGCGTCAGGTAGTGCTGCAAGCCAATCACCGCTTCTTCTCCGCGTCCATCTTGACTACCCGGAGGCGGTCCTTTGCCCGCACGGCAACCTGCGCCGCAATGTTCTGCACTTTGAGCCCCGGGCGTTTGCGCATCGTCAATGTAATTGCCGCGACAATTGCCAGCAGCAGAACAACGGCGGCGATCTCGAACGCGTACACGTGTTCCGTATAGAGCACTGAACCGAGCGCCTTCGTATTGCTGTAACCCTCGGGATAGGCCTCGAAACCGCCTGGAGGAGCACCGGCGCGGCTACGCAGCCAGATCAGCTGCACCAGTTCAAACGCCATGAGCAAAGCGACGCCAATCGCAACGGGTGCGAACCGTGTCATCCCCCGCTGGACCGCCTCGACGTTAATGTCGAGCATCATGACGACGAAAAGGAACAGCACCATGACCGCGCCGACGTAAACGAGCACCAGCACGATAGCAAGGAATTCCGCTTCGACGAGCAACCAGAGCATGGCGCTCTGGAAAAAGGCCAGAACGAGAAACATGATCGAGTGCACGGGATTCTTGGAAAAAATGACGCCGCAAGCTGCACCGATCAGTACAAACGAGAATAAATAGAATAAGACCGCGTGAAATAGCATTGTGTGCCCTATCGGTACTTTGCGTCCGCCGCCTTGTCAGCGGAGATCATCGCGTCGTATTTGTCGCCAACTGCAAGCAGCTTGTCCTTGGTCATGATGTTTTCCCCCGGGGCTTCCATGTGGTACTCGTGCAAACGGGTTTCGACGATCGCATCAACGGGGCAAGCCTCTTCGCAAAAACCGCAATAGATGCATTTGAAGAGGTCGATGTCATAACGCGTCGTCCGTCGCGTGCCGTCTTCGCCGACATCCGACTCGATCGTGATCGCAAGCGCCGGACAGACCGCCTCACAGAGCTTGCACGCAATACAGCGCTCTTCACCGTTGGGATAGCGGCGCAGCGCATGCAGGCCGCGGAAGCGCGGCGACTGCGGCGTTTTCTCATCGGGATACTCGAGCGTCACGCTCTTGCGGAAAAAGTTCTTCTGCGTAACCGACAGACCTTTGAGCAGTTCCCAGAGCGCAAAGGTCTTGATGTAGCTGATCACTCGATTCATATCCGGTTGCTCGCCTCTAGCCCGCCAACCCGGACCAGGGACCGACCTTGAACCACGCCATCACGCCCTCGACCGTTATCCAGACAATAGTTACCGGGATGAATACCTTCCATCCGAGACGCATGATCTGGTCGTAGCGATAGCGCGGGAAAGTCGCCCGAAACCAGAAGAACGTGTACATGAAGAACGCCATCTTGATGAACAACCAATGGAAGCCGCCCACGACGAGCAATCCGAGTACCGGGATTTCGGCGACCGGTTTGAGAAACCCGAGACCCTCAAACGGTGATGCCCAGCCACCCAGAAAGAATATTGCCGTCAGCGATGAGATCAGCACCATGTTGGCGTATTCCGCCAGGAAAAAAATCGCAAATGCGACGCCGGAATACTCGACGTGGAAACCCGCGACGATCTCTGACTCGCCCTCCGCCACGTCAAATGGAGCGCGGTTAGTTTCGGCGATGCCGGAAATCCAGTAAACGAGAAACAGCGGCAAGAGCGGCAGCACGAACCAGTTGCTGAACCCGCCGGCCTGAGCGCGAACGATATCGCCAAGATTCAGACTCCCGGCCGCCATCAAAATACCGACCAGCGCGAAACCCATCGCGATCTCATACGCGACGATCTGAGCGGCAGATCGCATCGCACCGAGGAAGGCGTACTTCGAGTTAGTGGCCCAACCCGCAAGGATGACGCCGTAAACGCCAACCGATGTAATCGCCAACACATACAGTAAACCAGCGTTGATATCCGCGATCACGTACCAGTCGTTGAGTGGAATGACGGCCCAGGCTGCCAGCGCGGGAATCAGCGTCAAAAGAGGCGCAATGACAAAAAGAAATTTGTTTGACTGCGATGGAACGACGACTTCTTTAATCAGCAGCTTGATGACATCGGCAAATGGTTGTCCAAGACCAATGGGTCCGACGCGGTTAGGCCCGATGCGCGCCTGCATGCTGCCGATAACCTTGCGTTCGAAGTATGTCGAGAATGCGACGATCAGTATCACGCCGATCGTAACAAAGAGGATCTTCCAGGTGACGATCGTCAGGTACTGCACTAACGGCGGCAGCGAATTCCAGATATCCAAGATAGATGTCGGAACCAGATTTGCGAAGAACTCGAGCATTACGTGTCACTCTCGGCAGCCGCACGCTTTGCTTCCGATGTCAGCTGTAACGCAGGGGCACGGCGAACCATGCTGTCAACTGAATAAATCGGGATATCGATTTCAGCGATCGGTGAGTCCTCACCATTGGGCTTCGCAAATTCGCTCCTGCCCGCATAGCTGTTGTCCGGAACGATCTCGCCGAGTTGCGCCGCGATCTCGTTACGTACGTCCTCCGACGTGACATAGTCAAAACGGTCCACCTCTAGCAAAGTGCCGATGACGCGCAGTACTTTCCATGCCGGGCGTGCTTCGCCGACCGGTTTCGCGACGCCGGCAAAGCTTTGCCAGGTGCCGGCGACATTGACGTAGGTTCCCGATGTTTCCGCGAACGTACCAATGGGCAACAGTAGGTCCGCGGATTGCAGCAGCGATTTCGAGACGAAGGGTGTCAGCGCGACCACGAACTCCTGCCTCTCAAGCCTGGCAACCGCGTCATCGACGGCCAAAAGGTCGGCATCCGGCTCGATATTGACGAGCACCAGCGCTTCGAGAGACTGATCGAGCATAGAAGCAGCATTTGCACCGGCCGAGCTCCGGGCTTGTCCGGCCTGCACGCGATGTGGCAAGACGCCGGCCAGACTGAGTCCGGCGCTGTTGGCGCCGGACGACACCGTGCCCAACGTCGAGTTTGTCGACTCGGCGATCTTCGCTGCCAGTGCGCGAACTGTGGCGTATGCCTCGTGACGGGCCGCAATATTTCCCAACAGCACAAGGCTTTTTTCAGCTTTGTTTAATGCCGCGACGACAGACTGGACATCATCGCCCGACAGCAGTGCGATCAGGCCGGCTCCTGACAGGTAGTTGTCGACGTCAAAAAAGTACTCGTGCCGTTTACTGCTAGCAAAACTAACGCTTGCCCCGGCCAGCGCTGCCTTGCGCACGCGATGGGCGAGTATTGGCGCCTCGCGCCGCAGGTTCGATCCGACGACGAAGATCGCATCCTGTTCTTCGAGTTCAGCGATGTTACAGCCAAGCCAGGGAAACACCGGATCATTGTCCTGGTCCGAGAAATCCCGCCGATCGATTCGATGATCGATGTTTGCGGTACCAATGTGTGCCGCGATGCGTGCTGTAAGGTGCGCTTCTTCGAGCGTGGCACTTGGCGATGCCAGAAAGCCAATCTTGTCACCGGCTGCGTCTTTGAGACGTTCCGCTGCAACAGACAACGCTTCTTCCCAATCAAGATCACGCCACTCGCCGCTTTCTTTGATGCGCGGCGCCTGCAGACGATCGCGGCTGTATATCGCCTCGTAGCTGAAGCGATCGCGGTCCGCGAGCCAGGTTTCGTTGATGCTCTCGTTTTTCCTCGGAACGACGCGCTTCACCGTGCCGCGCAAGACATGAGCGTACATGTTCGAACCGACGCAGTCGTGCGGCGATACCGTCGCCCGCTGCTCCATTTCCCAGGCGCGGGCGCTGTAGCGATACGGTTTGTTGTTCAATGCACCGACCGGACACAGATCAATGATATTCGCGGACATCTCGTGATCGACGCTGTTTTCGATGTACGTGCCGATCTTCATATCTTCACCGCGTTCGGTCGTACCGAGCTGTGGCATGCCTGTGATCTCTTCGCCGAACCGCACGCAGCGCGTGCAGTGTATGCAGCGCGTCATATCCGTTGAGACCAGCGGTCCGATGTCCTTGTCCTTGACCACTCGCTTGCCATCGTTGTAGCGCGAGACGTCGCGGCCGTAACCCATCGCAAGATCCTGCAACTCGCACTCGCCGCCCTGATCACAAATCGGACAATCGAGCGGATGATTGATCAGCAGGAATTCCATCGTCGCTTTCTGCGCCGCTATGGCTTTCGGCGACTTGGTGAATATCTTCATGCCTTCGCCAACTGGCGTTGCGCACGCGGGCAAGGGCTTCGGCGCTTTTTCGACTTCGACAAGACACATGCGACAATTCGCCGCGATACTGAGCTTTTCGTGGTAACAGAATCGCGGCACGTAAGCGCCGACAGCGTCGGTCGCCTCGATAACCATCTGGCCCTTTTTCGCCTCGACCGGCTTGCCGTCGACTTCAATGTTTACGATGTCATTACTCATAGCGGCTACGCGGCAGCCTCCGTATTGCCTTCGACAATACTGCGGCCGCGATTGCGAACCATGTACTCGAATTCGTGGTAGTAGTGTTTGAGGAAACTCTGTACGGGCCACGCCGCCGCGTCGCCAAGCGCACATATTGTGTGGCCCTCAATCTTGTTGGCTACGTCGAGCAGCTTGCCAAGGTCTTCTTCCTCGCCTTTGCCTTCCACAATCCGCGTCAGCATGCGGTAGAGCCAACCCGTGCCTTCGCGGCAAGGCGTGCACTGCCCGCACGACTCAGCCATGTAGAATCGTGCGATCCGGCGCAGCACTTTAACCATGCACGTGGTTTCGTCCATGACCATGACCGCGCCTGTACCGAATGATGAGCCTGCCTGCTGCAGCGAGTTGTAGTCCATCGTGCAGTCCATGATGATTTCGGCCGGCATGACCTTGCATGAAGAACCGCCCGGAATCACAGCTTTGAGCTTGCGGCCTTTCCAGACACCGCCACAAAGTTCGAGCAGATCCTTGAACGGAATGCCCATGGGCAATTCGTAGTTTCCAGGCTTTTCGATGTGGCCCGATACCGAGAACAGCGCCGTGCCACCAGAACCTTCGGGACCGAGACCCGCAAACCAGGTTGCGCCATTGCGAATGATGGCCGGTACGCTCGCCAGGCTCTGCGTATTGTTGATGGTGGTTGGCTTGCCATACAAACCAAAATTGGCCGGGAATGGCGGCTTGAAGCGCGGTTTGCCCTGCTTGCCCTCGAGCGACTCCAG
>Ga0224507_10000354_pt1 | contig 18011 bp, 13 predicted proteins | sample SF_Jan12_sed_USG_3_FD_170159 | JGI IMG/M metagenome (GOLD analysis project Ga0224507, IMG submission 170159) | Sediment microbial communities from San Francisco Bay, California, United States - SF_Jan12_sed_USGS_13 | ecosystem: Environmental > Aquatic > Marine > Sediment | place: USA... | reverse complement strand
TTTGTCAAGGTCGCTGCGGCCCATAAAACAGCCATGGTTATTGGTACCACCGGCTTGAGCAATGAAAATCTTCAGGTTATCGGATCTTTAGCAGCTGATAATTTTCCCTGCGTGCAGGCTCCTAATATGGCAGTTGGAGTTAATGTTTTGTTTAAACTAGCTGAGAAGACTGCCGCTATTCTTGGTGACGACTATGATGTTGAAATAGTTGAATCCCATCATCGGATGAAAAAAGATGCTCCCAGTGGTACAGCCCTTAAGCTTGGTGAAATGGCGGCTAAGGGACTAAATCGTGATCTCGCTGAAGTAGGTGTTTATGAGCGACACGGTATGATTGGTGAGCGTACGGATAAAGAGATCGGTATCCAGACCATCAGGGCTGGGGATATTGTTGGGGAACACACTATTTATTATGCCGGGGCAGGAGAGCGTATCGAGATCACTCATCGGGCTCACAGTCGTGATAATTTTGCTCAGGGTGCCGCCATGGCTGCAGCTTGGGTGCGTGGTAAGGGTAATGGTATGCATACAATGTTCGACGTGTTGGGGTTGGCTGACTTTTAAGGGTATTTCGTTTATCAGTTAACATCCAAAATTTAGAGGATAAAGTTAGAAGTATGCATACAGCATATATAGGGTTGGGCTCCAATTTGGGAGATTCTTTGGGGCTCCTGGAAAAGGCATGGCTTGAACTTGGTAATCATTCCGAGATTAAACTTATTTCCCTTGCTTCTCCCTATGTTAGTAAGCCAATGGACATGGTCAGCGAAAATTGGTTTGTTAATTCTGCGGGAAGCTTGATAACGACGATGAATCCCAGGGATTTATTAGATTTTCTCCACCAAACGGAAGAACAATTTGGACGTAAGCGGCCAAGTTCAACTCTTGGGTATGCTGATCGATCTCTTGATCTTGACTTATTATTTTATGATAATGTGGTGATTGATGGGGCTGGTTCCATGGTTATTCCTCATCCTCGCTTACATGAGCGTCTTTTTGTTCTCATGCCCTTGGGTGAGCTTGCACCAGATTTGTGCCATCCTGTATTGCATCGTACTATAAAGTGGTTACTCTCCGACTTAACGGTCTACAGCAGTGAGCAAGAAGTAAGACGGATTCAGTGGGACGAAACAATAGATTTTCGATAATAGATTGTTATTTAGTTGTAAATCATGTGTATCTGATCACAGGGTTTATAACTAACTGATTTAATACAGCGTGAGATAGTAAGTGGTCACAGGTGGTTCAGATTTATGCGTTGCCGCTGTTCGCTATAGTGCATCTATGCTGGCGTAAGCGTTCACCAGCACTACGCCTGCGCGCGATCAGACCGGATTCACATAGGATTAACTATAGCTCACTGGCCCTGCTTGCACACATGCGCAGTACTGGTAAACGCTTAACAATCCGATGTTATGGAACTCATTTTTATAACCCGGTGAACGGTTACATGCTGGCAAGGGCTACCGCATGATATTGAGGTGCCTGCTACCACTTACAATCATGTGGTTAATAATGATTTTAATTTTTGTGGTTAATGATGTTATACCCCGTCTTTTTTTATTTATATATAATGTACATTGACCATATAATGAATTATAGCTTTGATAATGGTTTACATTGCCGTAACTTATCAGAGGCCGCCGGATGAATCCCTTGAAGTTATTGGTTTTGGCTGTTTTTTTTTATATCGGCTGGCGATTGGTAAGGAAATCTTTGTTTCCCAATATAAATAACCACGCTGAACCAACGGTGCGTTCCGATAATATGGACAAAGTAAAAGATATATTGGTTGAAGATCCTGTATGTCATACATTTGTCCCTAAAAAAGATGCTATTCGTCTTCGCTATGAAGGTCGAACCTATTATTTTTGTAGTGAAGCGTGTTGTGACTCATTTAGCGTAACAGTCGAAGAAAACAAATAAAATAATATTTGGTTACAGGTTCTATAACTTGCTGATCCAGTCACGGCGAACATGTAAGTGGTTACAGGTGCCTTATGCTTATGAGGTTGGCGCTGCTAGCTAATGTCTATCTATGCTTGTAATATTATCTCGTGGGATTAACTTAAAAAATAAATATAGGGGAAGGGATGTATAAACCTAAATGGCGTTTATCCTCAGCGTTATTGCTGCTGATTTTCTCGATACCCACGGGTGTACTTTCTGAAATCTATAGTTATGTAGATGAACATGGCCACCGTCATTACACCAATGCTCCGGTTGATACCCGATATAAATTGACTAATACGGAGGGGAATGGTGGTAGAAAGGTTAAAAATTTTTCTTCGTGGAATAAGGATCGTATTGTTGAAATCTCTATTTATGATAAAATCATAGAATCGGCTGCCAAACGTTACCGGGTGGATGTGGCGCTTCTCAAGGCTATTATTCAGGTAGAATCGAGTTTTGATCGTTATGCTGTCTCTAATCAAGGTGCCCGAGGGCTTATGCAACTTATGCCGCAGACTGCCAAAGAGTTGCAGGTAACGGATTCGTTTGATCCCAGACAAAATATTTTCGGTGGTTCTCGTTACATAAAAGAATTACTAAATAAATATAATGGTAATCTCTCGTTGAGCTTGGCTGCCTATAATGCAGGACCCTCGCGGGTTGCTAAGAATGGCACAGTGCCCGCATTTACTGAAACCAAAAAGTATGTACGCCGTGTGTTAGATTATTATCTTTATTATCAGCATGATAATAGTATGGTTAGCAGTATTAAGGTGGGCGAAATGGTAACAGTTAACTGAAATATTTGTGATATTTAATATATGAGTCCCTTGAGTGACGACCTTTTAGTCCGTTCATTCCCTTGTACTAAATGAATATTTATCAGTATATTATTAATGGCTTGTGGTGGTTTTTAATGTGCCTTGGCCTCGAAACAAAATTTTCCCAAATCAATAGACTCATAAATTGTGAATAAAATATTTAACCTTCCAAATTGTCTTACCGGAGCTCGTTTTTTGCTCGCGGCCGTATTAGCATGTTTAATGAGTCTGGATCAGACCACCATGCTGGCTTTTATTTCGTGGTTTATTTTTTCTATAGCCGCCGCTACAGATTGGGTTGATGGTTATGTTGCCCGGCTTTATAAAATAGAAACGGTGTTGGGCAAACTCATGGACCCTTTGGCGGATAAGGTTCTCGTTGCCACCGCCCTGATCATGCTTATTCCACTTAACGTGGTACCCGCCTGGCTAGCTCTGGTGATACTTTGCCGTGAGATGATTATTACCGGTTTGCGTGGTGTAGCAGCTTCAAGCGGTATAGTGGTGGCTGCCTCAGGATTAGGAAAAATTAAATCTATTATTCAATATATTTCCTTGGGTACATTAATTTTCCCTGAAGGTATACTTCCCATTCCTTATCTGCATACTATTGGCTTGTTACTATTGTATGTTGCCTTAATTTTGACCCTTTGGTCGGGTTTTGATTATTTTTCCAAACTAAAAAAAGTTTTTTTTGAAGCCTCGGAATAAGGAACTTGAAAAAAAATAAATTAAATAAAAAAGAGTCTGCACAGGTAAGTGCAGACTCTTTTTTGGTACCTACAACAGGGTTTATAACTATAGGCCTTCGCAAATGACTTAATACTATAATTCTCGATTAACTTGCAGATATTTTGAAGCTCTAAGCCTTGAAACTTGCATTAAATCATTTGCGACGAGTTATAACTAATATACCGTGAGATAGTAAGTGGTCACAGGTGCCTCAGGTTTATGCAGTTGCTGTTTCTAGCTATAGACAATTTTGCAGGAGGGGGGAACCATATCAAGATAATCTGCCTGTGAATAATTATTAAATATTACCACCTTCTTCTTAATGCCTCCGAGAAGAAAATATTAAAATTCAAATCTTTCACTTTTCAGCACAGTCTTTTTCCATACCGTGAGCGATATATCTACATATCTTCATTATTCCTATGTCTAGGAAACGCCCCTAAAAAGTTATATTTCAAAGCAAGTATATTGTATAAAAGAGATTGACATTATTACGTTCCCTGTTCCCTATATCGCTTCCGTATTGATAAGCGATATTTGGTCGTTGAGAGTGCAATAGTCGTAAAGGTAACCAATTAGAAAAAGACCGCCGGTACATAAATAGAGGAGGCCGGTTAGCCATTTACCCATATACATACGGTGTACACCAAAAATTCCACCAAAGGTAAGTAGAATCCAGGCAAGGGAGTAATCAATGGGACCTTCTCGGTATTTACGGTCTGCTTGACGATCTAGGGACGGAATGAGAAAGAGATCGATTAACCAACCGATTCCAAGGAGTCCAAAGGTTAAAAAATATATAATGCCTGATATTGGTTTGCCGTAATAGAAACGATGTGCTCCCAGGAAACCAAATATCCACAAGATATATCCAATTGATTTCAAATGGGTGTTTGAGCGATGCATCATGGTATATACCCCGGCAAACTGGATGAAAAAAGCAAGAAGTGTTAGGGGGTTGGAAAAAATATATTATCCTATCCCGGAATCTTTTATTTACCTGCTTTTGTTTTTAGCCGTCTTCTCTAGTCAGGTAAGAGTTAGATAGCGCGACGATGCACTTGTTGCCTTTTATTGATCCTGACTAAAAATTCGGTCCAAATAATTGAAAAAACAAAATTTTAGATATTAATTATCTTCCGCACCCCTAAATAGTAACCTATTATATAAAACTTTAAATAAATATATAAAAAAAAATCCGGGTCGCACTTGCAACCCGGATTAAAATTTCTTATTTTATCGTAATGTATTGTTATTTTTGCAATTTAGTAGAAAGAATTTCAATCTGTTCCCGAATTGAACTCTTCAAAGACATTTCTTTAGTTATAGTTTTAATTGCGTACATAACAGTAGAATGATCTCGGTTATATAGGTTGCCTATACCGGCAAGCGAGAGTTCTGTATATTTTCTAGTCAAAAACATGGCCATTTGGCGAGGAAAAGAAATAACACGTTTACGAGATTTGGAGCGTAGATCATCGACGGTTACCTTGTATTGTGCCGCAATGAGTTTCATGATCATCTCTCCATTAAGCTCCACGGGACGGCCAATAATATCACGCAATACTTCTCTTATCATAGTTAAGTCAGCTTTTATATTGAGCATGCTAGCCTTAGCATTAATGCCAATCATGGTGCTTTCTATTCGCCGCACATCGCCATTGAGGTGGCGCGCAAGATAGTCCGCCGCCTCTTCACTAAGAGAGAGACCACTTACCATCGCTTTATGACGTATGATATTGAAACGTGTTTGGTAATCAGGAGCTTTAATTTGAGTAACAAGTCCTGCGGTCATTCGTGATTTAAAATCCTCGTCAATACCTTTAAGGTCGCAGGGAGCTTTTGCGGAAATTAAAATAACTCTCCGTCCCGTTTTAAGTAAATAATCTAAAACAATATTAAGTTCATCTTGGGTTTTAGTTTTACCGCCCAAAGTGTGAACATCTTCAACTAAAAGAATATCGCAACCGTTAACATATTTTTTACTAAATTGATCCATTGTGCCGGATTTTATTCCTTTTACCATCTCGTTGGAAAATTGCTGGGCTGTGAGATAGTGCAACCTGGTACCGGGTGCAGTGGACAAAACAGTATGAGCTACGGCTTGGGTTAAGTGGCTCTTGCCAAGCCCTGTGGTGCTATTGAGAAATAAACTATTGCCGAACCTGGTTTCCCCTTTAGCAATAGCATCGCATGCAGAGGAGGCTAATATATTAGACTCTCCGACCATGAATTGATCAAAAGTGTATGCCGGATGAAGGGCACGAAAGGCGGAACTTCCTCCTTGCATACCGGGTAGTTGTAATTGTCCTTTGATTTTGTTTTGACTAGGTGAAGTTGCCGTAGGACCATCAACTGATAATTTTATCTCCGAACTACCCATTCCAAATTCACTGAGTTTTGACTTTATTACCCCAAGATAACGATCTTGAACCCAAGAAAGAAAGTAGCGATCTGGACCGATCAATTCTATTTTTTCCTCACTACATTGTCTGCATCCCAGTGGCTCTATCCATAAATCATATTCGCCTGAAGGGAGACTCCCTTGAAGTGATTCCTTGATCGTGTTCCAAACCATGGCTTCTTCCTTATTCGTTACTATACGAGATATCCGTCCTATGTCTTCTGAACAGAATAGTACGACGAAAGATAATTTCCCAAAAATTAAAAAAAAATGAATGGAAAAAAATCTGTTATATTAATTAATTGAAATAGAACCTTCCCTGAATAGAAAGTTCCCCAGTGTTTATATGAAATGAAATGATATTCGATATGTTGAAACAATAAATACATCAAAAAGGGTCATGAGGTCAAAAGTGATTTGGCTTGATTTGGGCCTTACCTACGTTTCGTTTTCCCCATCTCTCCATCACCGTTATCAAGCGATGATTCCGTTAATAATAAGCGCAACTGCCCGAAACTAAGTTTTTTTTACTAAAAGTAGCTATTTTTAACACTAATACAAAACGATAAGGCACCTCTTCAAAAGTTATTAACAATTTTTCAACAATAGCTATCTTCGATAAACTCTAAAAACCTATTCATTGCTCCAAAAAACACCCTTTTTCTACTATTGAATGCTAAATGGTTTAAATAGTGTTCTAGGGCAAAGAGGTGTAAAGATAATTTTATTTTTAATGGGAATGATTATTGATATTATAATTGATACATTTGTGTCAATTTCATTCTGACATAGAAGTTTTGGTAAAAATTAGTTCTTTGGGCAAAAACACTAAAATTGAAAATCCCCTACCAGGGCCGAACAGCAAATTCAATAACTCTACCAGGGCCTGAATTCAGTGATTAGGTGGAGTGAAATAATTGTTACCTGTTAAGTGTTCGGTCTTTGGAGCTAAATATATAATAGTTATTTTTTTGTATAAAGGAGTACTGGGCATGTGAACCAGAGGTGCTATACTGTAATGACATGTCATTTTTAATGGGTTTCCAGATTTCGACCTTTTACTTGAAGGTGGCAGCCTGAAAAAGCCTGGGAGGCAGCCTTATTTTGTTTCTTTTGTTTGTTGTCAGGAAATAAGGACCGCGAAAAATAATAAATGTCCCAAAATCGGAGTTTCCGCTTACCTGCACAGGATTTTTAGTCGTCTTTATTATTAAGGCAATTGGCACCCACTATCGTAGAATAATTTTAGCCTTCATAACGAAGATGGCTAAAAATACAAGCAATATGGGATAATCTTTTTTTTCGCGGCCCTAAATATCCGTTTTTGAGGTTAGCAGTACAATGATATTATCTATCGGAGAAATAGTTTGGGATATTATTAAAGATCAAGAAATTTTAGGGGGAGCGCCGTTAAACGTAGCTTACCATTTATCTCGACTTGGTCAGAACGTCAGAATACTCAGCCGAGTAGGAAATGATGTACGTGGAAAACGTTCGGTGGCATCTCTAGCAGCAATGGAATTATCTGATCAATTTATTCAGGTGGATCCTAAATTATCTACCGGAGAGGTGGTTGTAAGTTTTAAAGACAATGAGCCATCATATAATATTGTGTGTCCTGCTGCTTGGGACGCAATTGAAAAGATAAAAGGAAATACTCAATTACTTGATGATCGTTTAATGGTGGTTTTTGGAACTTTGTCCCAAAGGGATCAGCGTAGTCGTGAAACAATTCGATATTATGCTAAATTGGCCGAAAAGGCGTTCTGTGATGTCAATTTACGACCTCCTTTTACTACCCCCGCTCTTATCCTTGAGTCGTTGTTTTTAGCCGATGTGGTAAAAATGAATCATGATGAATTGGATGTTATTGTTCAGTGGTCTAATTTTTCCGCGACATCACTTTTAGAAAAATTAACCGCAGTGCATACACACTTTGAGCTTGAGGTGCTATGTGTCACCAGAGGGGCTAACGGCGCAATACTCCTCACTCCTGAGGGAACTTTTACTCACCCCGGCTTCCCGGTGGATGTTGTTGATACCGTGGGTGCTGGGGACGCTTTTTTCGCTGTTTTGATCGATGGGATATTACATAATCTTGACTGGCCTGTTTGTTTACAACGTGCCAATAGTCTGGGCTCTTTGGTGGCTACTCATCGTGGAGCGACTCCTGAATATGATCTGACAGCTCTCAATTGGTGAGTTAAGGAGCTTTACATGAATCGACATGGCCTCTATATCCAACTCTTCAGCCTCCATGGTCTAATCAAAGGTCATGCGCCTGAATTGGGAAGAGATGCTGATACCGGCGGACAGATAAAATATATTTTGGAATTGGCGGTAGCCTTGGGTGGTCACCCGGAGGTGGAGAGGGTTGATGTGTTCACCCGATTGATAAGGGATAAAAAGATATCGGAGGAATATGCCAAACCTGTTGAAATGTTAACTGAAAAAGTGCGTATTGTGCGTATTGCTTGTGGCCCTGGAAAGTATATCCGTAAGGAGTTGTTATGGCCATATCTTGATGAATTTATAGATAATACTTTTAAATTTATTAAAAAGCAAAATAGGATACCAGATCTGTTTCATGGTCATTATGCCGATGGAGGGTATGTGGCTATGGAATTGGCCGCTGCCTTTGATGCTCCCTTTGTTTTTACTGGACACTCCCTGGGTCGCAATAAAAAGGCTAAATTACTCGCCGAGAAAATCTCTTCAGAGAAAATTAATAAACACTATAAGATAGATAAGCGCATAGAGGTTGAAGAACAAATAATCTCTCAAGCAAATCTTATTATAACCAGTACTCAGCAAGAGATCACCAATCAGTATGGATTGTACCAAAATTTTCATCGTGGAACATATGAGGTAATAGCGCCGGGAGTCGATCTGGAAACCTTTTACCCTTATTATCATAATCAGCTTGAATCACAGTCAAATGATGATGAAGTTTCCCGTCAGACTCGAGTCGGACTATTGCGTGAATTGTATCGTTTTTGGGTTGCGCCTCATAAACCGTTTATTTTGGCATTATGTCGACCGGATAAAAGAAAAAATATTCACGGACTCATTGAAGCCTATGGTAAGAGTAGAGAACTTCAAGCTATTGCCAATCTCGCCATTTTCGCTGGTATTCGTAAGGACATACAAGTAATGGGAGATAATGAAAAATCGGTATTAACCGACATGCTTTTAATGATGGATTATTATGATCTCTACGGGAAGTTGGCCATTCCCAAAAAGCATGATTTTGAATCAGAAGTTCCTGAATTGTATAGGCTTTGTGCAGAAAGCGGTGGGGTTTTTATTAATCCTGCTCTTGTGGAGCCTTTTGGCCTTACCTTGATTGAGGCATCAGCTTGCGGCTTACCGATTGTGGCAACCAATGACGGAGGGCCGGTGGATATCGTAAAAAATTGTACTAACGGTATTTTGGTGGATGTTTCGAAAATTGATACCATGGGAAAAGCTCTCATCAATATCCTTGCTGATCGGATCAAATGGGACGATTTTTCCTGTGGAGGAATTAACGGTGTACGTAATCATTATTCCTGGCAAACCCACTGCAGCAAAACCGTGAAGGCTATTCAGGCATTAGCGCCTTCCAATACATTGAGCGAAATTTCCATGGATACACATTCTCCTGTCCGAAAACCATTTGGCAAACGACTAACTGAAATTTCTAAATTATTAATTACCGATATAGATAATACCCTGGTTGGGGATAACGAACAGCTTCAAACATTGCTTCATCTCCTTGAAGGCAATAAAGAACGGGTAGGCTGGGGGATGGCAACAGGCCGTAGCTTAGACCTGACCTTAGATATTATGACGGAATATAATATTCCCATGCCAGATGTGCTTATTTGTTCGGTGGGAACTGAAATATATTACGGTCCTGACCTCCGTACCGATAAGGGGTGGCAATCTAATATTGCTCATTTTTGGAATCCGGAGAAAATCAAAAAAAGCCTTGAAGATCTTTCATTTCTTACACCTCAAGAGGGGGAAGGGCAGCGACGTTATAAAATAAGTTATTATATGGACGACGATGACGGATTATTGGATCAAATTCATCAATGCCTACACGGGGCCAAATTAAGATATCAATTAATATATTCCCACGGTAAATTTCTGGATATTCTTCCTTATCGGGCTTCTAAGGGTAAAGCGGTGGATTATCTACAAGCGAAATGGGAAATAGCACCGCAGGATATCATGGTGGCTGGAGATTCAGGAAATGATGAAGACATGCTCAAGGGAAAACAGCGAGGTTTGGTGGTTGGAAATCATAGTAATGAGCTAAAGAAGCTCAAGGGACGTCGATCGATTTATTTCAGCAAACATGGTCACGCCGGTGGTATCATAGATGGTTTAGGTCATTATCAATTTATTTAAGGAATTCGGAAGAGATAAATTGGTACCTGGTCACAGGGTTTATAACTAACTGATTTAATATAGTGCGAATCTGTAAGTAGTCACATGTGCCTCAGATTTATGCAGTTGCCGCTGCTCGCTATAGCCCTTCTATGCTGGTAGGGGGGCAACCGTATGAAGATTAGGTACCTGTGACTACTTACTTTTACTTACCTCTAGGGTTCACGCTTTTAGCAGATGAGCGAAAACGTAAGGCGTATACCATTTCCAGATAACGTCTGGTTTCTTCTCGCTCCAGGTTAGTGGCAAATTTCCAGAATCCGTATACGCAGGAAAGAGACAATAGGCGCTTTGCATAGCGTTGCCAGGTATAATGGTTTTTCACGCGCTGTAAACCGTTTTGTGAAATTTCATTCCAATAACCAGGGTCTATAGCACTTTTTTTAAAGAAATCGGTGAGCGATTCGGCAGATTGTGCCCCATGGTTAGGGTCTATATGGAAGCCTGAAATGGTATCTTCTATAATTTCAAGGGGCCCACCATATCTAGTTGCAAATGTGGGTAGACCGGAACTCATAGCTTCAATAACCGTTAAGCCAAACGCCTCGAAAAAGGCCGGTTGAACAAAAACTCCCTGCTGATCTGCTAAGAAACGATATAATTCTCCGGTAAGCCTTTTGTCAAGCCGCATTCCGAGCCAGCGCACGCAACCGTCGAGCTGATGGGTATCAAAGAGGGCGTGCATAAGATGGATTTGCTCAATTTCTTCCTCATCATTAGATTGATCTGGCTCTATACAGCCGCCGATGATTAATAAATTAGCCTTTTGCTGTAATTCCTCGCTTCCTGCATACCACTCGACTAATCCTGTAATATTTTTTATTTTATCCAAGCGAGCCATGGTAAAAATAGTTGGTTTGTTTTGGTCGATGAGGCAACCCCTGCTTTCTGGTAACACCTCACCAAAAACCAATCGTTCAATCTCTGAGGTAAGTTCGTAGAAGCGTTTTGATGTTTCTTGATGGGAAAAATATATTCGTTCATCAGCACCGGGGGATACTATGTTGAATTTTGGGTCAAAGACATCAATTCCATTGAGTACCCGGTAGAGTCCGGGCATGGTGAAGTTGGCATAACTTTCGTATTGGCCGACGATATGTTCACTCCCTGCAATTTCCTGGTAGGTGGAAGTTATGATAAAATCAGCTGTATTCATGGCAATGAGATCTGCGGTGAATTGACAGGAGAAGTGGTATTTATCCTCCATATTTTGCCAATAGAGGGCGGAGAAGAGATATTTTGTTTTTTCCAGAGCATGGGCGATATTACATTGAGTAACTTTAAGCTGGCGGCTTAACAAATAGGCTACCAGGTTACCGTCGGAGTAATTACCGATAATCAAGTCCGGTCGACACCCTAATTCAGTAAGTATTTCCTTTTCTACTTCACCAGCAAAACGTTCCAGATGGGGCCACACTTCAAAGCGAGATATCCATTGAGGAATGGGTTCGCCGTTATCATCTCGAAAGGGAACTCTTAAAATATGGACATTATCGGTATCGTTTACCTGTTCTAATGGTTGGGCGCAGGTAGTTTCATCTGCTTCTGGGATCAATCTGGATACTATGAGGATGCGGGGTTTAATATCAAGACCTTGTTCATGGATCCGGACTTGAATTTCCTTTTCAAGAGCTCGAACTTGATCCAAAATGTACACAACTTGTCCTCCGGTATCTGGAAGACCTAAAACGTTGTCCTGACCGAAATAGCCGTGGGGTGACACAATGACAATATTAAATATCATTGGAATGCTACTTAGGAATTTTTCTAAAGATTGATAATCGGGGGCTTCCAAAATATCGGCCAGTAAACTAAAATTATCTCGGATGATGGAGACTTTTCTTCCCCATCCCGGTTCAAATCCCAACTCTTTGAGCAGTGGCGCAATATCGGTCCATTGCGTATTAAGATCTTGTTTTTCTAATAATTCCATTCCAAGCAATAAGTTGTCTCGAAGAGTTTGGATATCTGCAATATTTCCATTTATCATAAAGGGGACATCGCGATGATGATGAACCCGTAAAAATGAGAGAAGCAGCTCGTTACCCCTGGCAAGATTTTGAAAAAGACGTCCGCTCAAATGGCGGTTGAGAAAGTCTACCCCCTTACCGATAGACCTGGTCTGACTCATTTTCGGGAAAGCGGACTCAAAGGGTCCGAGGTCAATCTCCAAGGGCCATTCTTCATCCACAGAGTCAACAAGTCTTTCTTTAATTCTCATATATGTGGTTGGGGGAATACCTTCACAGTGAGGTCGTTCAATATTGATTTGAAAATAGTGCCAAGAGGCTACTCGTGGACGCACTGCTAGGTATAGATAATTATCTACTAAGGCGGCCTCCTGAGTCTTGGCGAAAAATTCGGCTAAGGGGCTCTCTTTAAGTACAGCTCCCTGGGGAGTCTCTGTAAAAAGCTTAAATTCATCCCAGATGTCTGAGCGTAAAAATAGATTTTTATCCTTTTTTAGATAGCAATTAAGTAATTGTTGAATTTCTAGGCTGTGGGCGGCGGTAAATGCTACTACTTGATCAATACGCATGGTGTACCATTATATAAGGTGAATAAAATGATATATTATTACTAATCGTGACTGTGAATCCTGTGTTTTGTGTAGTTTTAGTGTATCTGGTCACAGGGTTTATAACTAATTAATTTAATACACCCCGAGATAGTAAGGGTTCACAGGTGTCTCAGATTTATTGTAGCTGCAAAATGTAATGGAGTGAACCTTATTATAAAGATTTTTTTTTGAAAACTTGATCAAATTTCAACAAAGGAAGGGGGGGAGGAGTAAATGGGAGATGTAAAAAGGGGGGTAATGACCGAAAAGAAGGAAATGGAGTAAAAAAAAGGACCGCAACCATATTGGCTGCGGTCCTAAGGGTATTAATTAATCTACATCATAAGACAGAGTTTTGGATACGGAATGGATTACATCCCCTTTTCCACCGCTGATATAATAGTAAAGTTTAGCCTCAACCAGGACTTCCTCGACATCGGTATCAAAATTCATGATATACCGTTCTTGTTGAGTATTCTTGGGTGGCAAGGTCAAATCAATGGTTTCCTTGATCTGCCATGCGCCATAACGCATGTCGCCATCAAGGTCTAACCCAATTTCAAACCAGGTTTTGGTTGCTTTGAAGAGTTCTGCTTTTGCAGGGTCTTTTACATTCAAGTTTTTGGCGGTCACTTCCAGGACCACTTTGCCTGACCACAGTCAGCCATCCGGGACACGATGTCCCGTCTTGTTTTCGATAAATGCGTTAACAACTGCGGAAGGAACCCATTTTTTCTTATCTTTTACTCCGGCAATTTTACCGGGAAGATGTTGATATTGTGCAATCTCAACGTTGAAACCAAGTCCTTCGGTTACGGTTTCAATATCATGACCACCTGGGAAGAGATGTCCTTTTTTCATGTGACATTCTTGGCAGGTTTGAGAACCACCATGATTCTGATAGGTATTTTGATAGCTACCGGAAAGTGTGTTACATTTAATGGTTTCTCCATCAGGTGCTTTGTATACGCCATGACATTGCATACAAAATACCGAACGGGTAATGTCAACAGTCTGGATAGACTCATGGGCATCACCGGCATCTACGTCGCTACCAGTGTAAATAACACCTTTTTTCGGTTCGCCGCGCAAGCCTTTTGCTACCTCGGTAGCTTTAATATGATGACAAGAGTAGCAACCAACATTGAGACGAGCTAATTGAGCTTTTGCTTTTTTTCCTTCATCTGTATCTTTCTTATCGAAAGAGGTGACGATCAAGCCTGCAAGTTCTTTAGCAAGTTTTTCAGAGGCATAATTAACCGCAGGCGCATGACAGTCGAGGCATTTCAAGACTTCGGCCTTGGTTACTGGGGTATTCCACTCTTTAGCCAGGCCAACGGCGATGAAGTTCCGCATGCCCTTGAGTGAGGAGACTATGGCTTTTGAATGCCAAGAATTTTGCCATTCTTTATAAACTTGTTCATGACATTCGGCACATTTCGAATCATCGAACATTGCTACCAATTCGTCAATTGTATCCGCTTCCTTGGCCATACTTGTTTGCACAAGGGCAAACATGGCGACGGCAAGGATCGCAAATATTTTCATTGTTGGATATATCCGCATTTATTTCTCCTTCTACTCTAATGCTTCAATAATAATTTATCTATAACTTTTATTCCCTATTTACAGCTTGTTAGTGTCGACACCCCCTTTTTGTTTTGCTGTTGATTAACGTTGATTAGCTATTATATATCCAAAAAATGATTAAAAACTATTCTATATAAGTAAAAAATCCATCGTAAAGGACTGGTTTTTAAAAATTTCACGAAGAAATACACTCTGGATAAATTTACTTAAGTTGATCTATGTTAATCGTTATACGACTAGAGTGTCAAGGAAACTTGTTTAATTTTGAAACAATATGTTGCGATATGAAATCTTTTTCTAATTTTTAAGCATATTACGTAATAAGAATATATTGGGTCACGACCCATGGTCACATTGTGTGATCATACCGTGAATTGATTTTTTTTTACGACATGCATGATATGTTTATATGGAAATTTAACGTAACTTGGGTAACAAGTTAGAAAAAGGAGTGTTTTTATTAATAGTAAGTATTGGTATTGATAAAACAAATGATTTGAATCACCCTTCATTTCATGGTATAGATTACGCTATTGTTCTTACTGGATTGATTTCCTATAATAAAAACCTGTTATGAGGGTAGGGTTTGTCATTTCGTACCCTCTGGGTCTAGTGTTAAGAATATAAATGCGGTCACCAAATATGTACCGTTCGTATGCGGCCATGGCTTGAAGTTGAACTTGCCAACCCGCTCAAATTACAAGGAAAGGACTCGGATAGCCATGAACAAACAACGCGCAGTAATTACATTTTTTGTGATTGCGGCATCCTTTAGCTTTGGATGTGTCGCAAAAAACAGTAATAATGGAACAGCCGGCTATATTGCCCCCACCGTTCCAGCTGACTCTTATCAGCAACAAGTTCCCAATACAGGAGGGGATAACCCTTTCTTCGCAGCGACCGGAACCGCCCAGCAACCTTTACAACCTTCACAATATGGCGCGCCTGCTGCAGGTCAAGAGCCGACACAGATGGCCCCGCGTTCAGATAGTCCTTGGGAAATGGAACCTAATGCCGTGCGTGAGCAAAACATGCAAAATCGACGTGTTGTTGCCGGACCAAATCTCCCTGATAGTGGACAGATTTTTAATGTAAAAAATCTTCCAGATGTTATCGCTGTTAATACTCATACCATAGAAAAAAATACCATGAACACCCAGCCTCTGCTGGAACATTTACGTATTACTGGATTACGTGTATTAAAAGATGGTAAGGCTGTAACTTTTAATGTTGAAAATGGTTTTAACCGCACCAATGCAAAAGCGATTAATACTGGCGGGTTGATGTTGACTGCTATGGTTAAATACGCTAACGACGATAGTGATACACTTCGCACTTGCGTACTCTTTAAAGAAAAGCGACTTACTTTCCAAAAGGGAGTGACCACCTTTACCACCAATCCTACTAACTATCCCCAGGTAGAGTCTATTGAGTCTCTTCAATTCTTTTTTATTCCAACTAAAGTCAGTGCAACTGGACAAACCGCGATGAACGGTCCCAAGATGCCTGATACCAGCCAGGTATTCCGGGTTGGAAATTTACCTGGAATGATTGCCGTCGATCCTTACGCGGTTGCGCAGCATTCCCAAGGCAAGGATCCTCGACTTGGCTTTTTACGTATTTTAAATATGAGATCTGAAGATGATGGTCAGACTTTTGATTTCACCATTGAAAATACCTTTGATCGTCAAGAGGCTGAGCCTATCCATGTGGGTAGTTTAATGATTACCGGTATGGCTCGTTATGAATATGACAATGGTGCAGATCTTCACAGTTGTATTTTGTTTGAGGAAAAACACATGACCCTTGATCAGGGTATTACCAATCTCAAAACAGATCCTACCCTGTATCCTGGGGTAAAAGAGGTTGAGTCTGTACAGATTTTCTTTACTCCTTGATCAACTTTGTTACATGGGCTAATTAATAGGCCCGAGACAGCCATGGCTGTCTCGGGCCTTTGTTTTTTTGTAGCCGTAAGTGGTGCTCACAAGCTTCTCGTCTTTACGCAATTGCTCCGCTCCCTCTCGGTGGAGGGAAGGTCTATGGTCAATGTGGTTAAGTTTAGGCTTACATGGGTCGATTTCGGTTTTGCCAGGCGACCCCAGAAGGGCATTAGCTACAGAATTATCCTTCTTCCTCTAAGGCCTTGCTAATAGAGGTTTCGATTTTCTCTATATGCTCTTGGGCTTCTTCCCACTGACCATAGATTCGTTCAAGTTTACGAGAAATTGTATCGTATTCTTTACTAGTTTCACTCCATCCTTGCCGATCCTCATAAAGAGTTGGATCCGCCATTGCCGCTTCCAGTTCTTCCTTACGTTTTTCCAGAATCTCAATTTCTTCCTCAGCAACCTTGGCTTGCTTTTTCCATGGTTTGAGTTTGCCGCTTAATTGTTGACGTATTTTAGCACGTTGTCGGCGTAACTCTTTTTTATCTGTTGTCACGCCACTGATTGGGATTTCAGTGTTAGGGGTTTTAGCTTCAGGTGAAGCACTACTATTGCTTTTTACTCTCTCTAGATAATCATCGATGTTTCCTTCAAATAAAGTTGCCTTGCCCTCTTTTATTTCCAAAACTTTATTAACAAAACCATTTGTAAAATAACGATTATGGGAAACAATTATAATTACCCCTTCATACTGAGCCATAGCCTCTTGCAGAACCTCTTGAGACGATATATCTAAATGGTTAGTGGGCTCATCGAGCAACATGAAATTAGCAGGGCGCACTAACATTTTAGCTAAGGCAACACGACTTTTTTCCCCTCCAGAGAGAACATTGACTTTTTTTTCCACCTCATCACCGCTAAACAAAAAAGCGCCCAGCAAAGAGCGTACTTTGGTGATCGTCATATCTTTGGCTGAATGATAAATAGTCTCTAATACAGTTGAATCGCCATGTAGTTCTCTGGCTTGATGCTGACCGAAATAGGACATTATCACATTGTGTCCTTGACGAATTTCACCATCGGCTTGTTCAAGACCTGATAAAATTTTTAGAAAGGTAGATTTACCGGCCCCGTTCACTCCCACTACTGCCAATTTGTCACCACGTTGAAGATTTAACGACATATCTCTAAAGATTTTTTGTTCGCCAAAGCTCTTACTTAATTTGTCAACTATGAGTACATCTCGACCTGAAGGGGCGGCCGGAGGAAAAGAAAAACTTATTTCTCTCTCCGTTTCATCAAGTTCGAGTAAATCCATTTTTTCTAATTGCTTAACCCTGCTTTGTACTTGACGTGCTTTGGTTGATTTTGAACGAAAACGTTCAATAAAGCGTTCAGTCTGCTTTATTTTTGCCTGTTGATTATCATAGGCGGACCGTTCAAGCTCTCTTCGAGAACTCTTTTCCACTAAATAATGAGTGTAATTGCCCCGAAAAACCGTTAATCGACCCAGGCTCAGTTCCCAGGTACTGGAAGTAACTCGATCAAGAAATAAACGATCATGGGAGATAATTATCATGGCACCTTGGTAATTCTGGAGAAATTCCTCCAACCAGGTAAGGGAA
>Ga0224507_10000353_pt1 | contig 18070 bp, 22 predicted proteins | sample SF_Jan12_sed_USG_3_FD_170159 | JGI IMG/M metagenome (GOLD analysis project Ga0224507, IMG submission 170159) | Sediment microbial communities from San Francisco Bay, California, United States - SF_Jan12_sed_USGS_13 | ecosystem: Environmental > Aquatic > Marine > Sediment | place: USA... | reverse complement strand
GATTAATATTAAAAAATCACACCATCTTATTTTAGAACAATGAACTCATATCACACATTCAAAAACATATCGCCCTCAGTTTATCAAGAAATTAAAGATTTCATCAAATTAAACTACGAAATCAAAATTTTGGAAAAAACTTCACCAGGACTAAAGGAATCTTTTGACATTTTGTCTGAATCTATCAAAGCACACTATTACACAAAGGGGAAATTGCTTTTTCAATCTAGTCCAACAAACAAAACGTATGCAAAGTTGGTCTTTGATATAGATGCAAAATTCTCATTAAATACGCTTGATGAGATGGAACAAAAACCGACTGCGGTTCAATCAGATGTAAAATTTTTTGTTGGTTGTGATGAGGCAGGTGCAGGTGAGACTTTTGGATCAATGTTTTTAGGGTGTGTAGTTATTGATGCTGAAAATTTAAAAAATATTGAACAGATTTTCGATACCCAAAATATCAAAGAGCTTGACGAGTTTGAAATAATTGAAAAATACAATAAAATCAAAGAATATTGTAAAATTTTTAAAATAAAATGTGAGGCGTCAGAAATTAATAAGAACAGCAAAAACACGCTTCTTGATCAAAAATATGAAGAATTACTAAGTGAGGCAATTTCTGGAAAAGAAAAATTGTTCGTAATAATTGATGATTATGGAATTAAAAGAGGCTTAAGATTATTTTTGGAAAATCTTGAGTCTAAAGGAAATATCGTAATTGTTGAAAATAAGGCTGATGAAAAGTATGCTGCATGTCAGACCGCTTCTGTTGTTGCAAGAAAAGAAAGATTTGAAGAGATACAAAACCTTAATAAAAAATTCAATGTGCGGGATGAATCTGGAAAAATTATCTATCCCGGGTCTGGTAACGCAGCAAATCCACAAACTACAGAATATTTGGAAGCATTCATGAAACTACATCCTTCCAAAGATCTTCCTCCTTTTGTAAGGAGAAAATGGAGCAATGTCAAAAAACTATTGCAAAAAAAGCACAGTCAAAAACTTTCACAATTTTTTGGAGAATGACTTTTGAAATATCATTAATCTTTGCACTTGTTTTTGGTACAATGCTTGTCTTGACCGTCTCAAGCACTGAGATGACATTTGCGGATCATGATAGATGCAATGATGACAGAGATGATGACTATGGAAAAGAAAATGACAGAGACATCTCTGATGACAAGTTGGAAAAAGAGAAAAGAAGTTAAAAACCAAATTGTCTGAAAAGACAACAAAATTCTTTGTTTAATCAAGCAAATTTTACTGAGTTTTTAAAATCAATCGTTTCCAATGACAACATGCAAAGATATCAATGCTGCAAGCAGTATCACGAGACCAAACTGGCCATGAAGCAGCTTGCCAAATATTTTGGAGTTTCTGGATGATGTGTACTTTAGCAGCAACCCGCTTACCATCATCACACTCATCACAATAGCCAAAGACAGAGAAACTGAATCCAAGTGCTGGGATAACATCAGACCGTGCGTCATTCCTGCAAAATATCCAATCGAATTGAGCATTATGTGGAAATTCAGTATTGGCTTGTAGACCGTCTTGATCTGTTTTCCAATTTGCATTGTCGAGCTGCCTGTCTTTATTGCATATCTTCGGATTTTGTTCATTGCGATAAAAGGTATGTTTGCCACTATTCCTGCCCCAACTGCAATCCATCCCAGGTTTTCTACAATGTCTTCTACCTCGTCATCATCATCTGCATATGCCAGTGTGGGAGGAATCACTAGCAAAGACAGCAATGTCAAAAATACAATAAATCTTAGATTGGTTTTCTTGGATGTCATGATTTTGGACTGGATTTTCTTTTTGATGATTTGATCTTAAAGGCAGTGTAAGCTACCGAGACTCCAATTGCCGCAATAGTGCCATACAGAATGACATTTCCGATGTCTGTACCTATTGGTATGCCTTCATCCTGATGCTCTCTTTCTCTTTTCATTTCCCCAAAACCTTCTCGGTCATCACCATCATCGTCTTCCTCAGCATATGCGGATGGAATTACGTAAACCATTGATAGCATGACAAACAATACAAACACAATTGAGATTGACTTCATATGTTGTTTTAATTCGTTATTTTACAGATTTAAAGAAAATACAGGATTTTCAGGAATGGTTATCAGCAATGAAAATTCTATGTGTTATTGATATGGGTTAGATGAGAAACAAACTCATGCCAGAGAACTTCGAGGTTACTGCAGAGGAACTACAGGAGTCACTGCGAAAGAAGGATCCATTACTACTTTTTGATTTGAGATTACAGGATGTTTACAGGAACGGACACATCAAAGGTGCGGTTCATGCAGTTTGTGATGCCAAGGCAAAAGAGACAATCATGCCAAAGATTCCCAAAAACGTAAGGATTGTTCTAGTGGATGAAAACGGCTCAATGGCCAGTGAAACTGCAAAAATGATGCAGTCATTTGAACTTGACACATATTATTTGAAAGGTGGTATGAAGGAGTGGGACAAGGAAGTTGTCAAAGGCAGCCCTCCATCATTTGTTGAGTCAGACAGTTTGTGGAAAAAGATGCAAGATTCCAGAGATGATCTCTTTTTACTTGATGTGAGAGATGCTGATGAATTTTTGGATTTTAAGATACCTGGAAGTGTGAATATGCCATTAAAGGAAATTTTCAAAGAAGAAAACATCTCAAAGATTCCAAAAGACAAGGAAGTTGTCACGATATGTCCTCATGGCAACAGGGCAATGGTGGCCACATTTGCCCTTGCAAGAAACGGAATTGAGTCACGCGCATTGGCAGGAGGACTTGCTGAATGGAGTCAGGTCCTAAATCCAGTTACAGTAATTAAACAAAACCCGACAATTATTCAAATTGAGAAAATTGGTAAAGGATGTCTTTCTTACATGTTGATATCTGATGGCCAGGCAATAGTAATTGATCCTCTCTTTCCTGCCGAAAAGTATCAGAATGTGGCAATCCAAAACAATGCAACAATCATCAAAGTGATTGACACTCATCAGCATGCAGATCATATCTCATCTGCTTGGCATCTGGCAGAAATTGGTAATTCTATGTGTTATGAAAGTAATTTGGAGCAATGGGACAGAACGACCCAACAATTCGTAAAAGAAGGAGATTCATTTGAATTTGGACAGTCAAAACTCCGTGTCATTCACACACCTGGACACACTCCTGGAAGCTTGTCGTATGTTGTAAATGAAAAGTATGTGTTTACTGGAGACATATTATTCATCGAAAGCATTGGCAGGCCAGATCTTCGTGACAAAGCTGAAGAGTTTGCAGGTGAATTGTATGATTCACTTCATAACAAGCTGCTAAAGTTATCGCTACATACCATCGTTTTTCCTGCACATCATGGCCAGACTGTGAAATCAGAAAACGGAGTATTTTCAACCACCATTGAAAGGGCAAGTAAGCATGAAATCTTGCAGCTATCAAAAGAAGAGTTTGTAAAAAAAGTGGTTGGAATGACTCCTCCAAGGCCGATGAACTATCAAAAAATAATTCAAATAAACAAGGGTTCGCTTCCGTTTGCCACTAATGAAATTCCGGACTTGGAGTTAGGACCTAATCGATGTAGTATTGCAGGAACATAGATTGCAATTTGGAATCTAGATTATTGGATGTAGTCCCACTTGTAATTACTGAATTCATGGAAAGTCCAACTGAATTTCTATCTGATCCCATCTTTTCAATAGGACTGGTCTTGATTGGATTGATGGTTGGAATTGCTATCGGGTTGTCCGGACTTGGGGGAGCTCCCCTACTGCTTCCATCACTGGTAATAATTGGAATTCCTCCACAATTGGTCATAGGTACTGATTTGGCATTCATCTTTGTAACAAAACTGATTGCTGCAGTACTTCACAGCAAAGAGAGTAATGTCAACTGGAAGGCATTGGTATTTTTGGTTATTCCAGTAGTCCCATCTATGATAATCGCAAGCTGGGTTTGGACATATGTCAAGGAAAACTATGGCTCATCTACTCTTGATAGTGTAATCCTTATTCTTTTGGGAATAATCCTTGCCGGAGTAAGCTTGTATCTTTTGAAAAACAATGTAATGAAAAAGGAATATGATTCTGAAGAGGCTAAGACCAAAGATCAGAAAATTAGAAAATTCACATCTGGAGAAAAGTCCACGTTTCTAGGTACGGGCAGTATTGTGAGTTTCATCACCCAGATAACTGCAACAGGTGCGGGTGCAATGACGCTTCCAATTCTTATAAAAAAATGTCACTGTCCCCCAAAACATGTCGCGGGAACGTCTGTTGTATTTGGCGTGACAATATCTGCGGTAGGTGTAACACTTCATTATACAATGGGAAATGTTCCAATCTATCTGGTGGGACTGTTACTGATAGGTTCCATTCCAGGTGTCATATTAGGAGTAAAATTGGCAGGAAGGATTTCGGGTAGAAAATTGATCATTGTTTTTACTGGAATCATCATGGTGGCATCAATATTCCTCATAAGCCGTGCATTGGGATTGCTGTAAAATATGTGAAACTTAATCGTGAATTTGTAAGACAGCGTGTTTCGAGTCATCATATCAAATTATTGTTAAATTAGTACATGCAAACATTACAACAACAACAAGTCTTCAGAATTGAAGAAATAGAAAAAAAAGATAGTCTGCTTGAAATTTCGTCATACAAATATTGCAGAGCAATCTTAGGATCCATCAGGGACAAGCCGAGATCTGTAATTGAAATCACTTCTGAAACTAACATATCCATGAGTACAGCATACAGGAGAGTACAGAACCTTCATGACAGTAAACTCCTTCGGATATCTGGAACCATTACTGATGAAGGAAAAATACTGTTCATGTACAAAAGCAAGTTCAAGAGAATTCAAAGCAGATACAGTAATGGCAAGACAGAAGTTAATCTAATTCACAACAATTGATTTTTTTAATAATCATGTTCGTCAAAATTTGCACCCAATGGAATTGTAGTAATTACAGTGCTTTTGGTGATTTGTGTTTTTACATTTGTCTGGCAGAAATTTACGAAATATCTCATTTAGAAGTTGTTCAGGTAGTAAAGACCAATTCCAATTTTCAAAATAGAGAATTTTAAGTTAGTTTAACTATCAATATGACGATTTATGATTATGAGCATTGAAGGAATGTATATGCTGAAATCTGCTGAATATACAGAAGAAAAAATTCACGAAGCCCTCAAAATACTATATACTGATAGAAAAAATGAATTTCACGAGTTATCAGAGATATTTCTAGGAAAAAAGAAACTCGGTGAAATGCCAAACTGGAAGGAATTTATTTTGAATTTTTGTTTGGATGTGGGAGATTCTTTTAAAACATGGACTGGTCAAAAACCACCATCTGCAACTTCTCCCCAGAAAGCCCTAACAATTCTAAGGCAGATTGGTAATGGGATTACATCGATGAATAAACTAACACACATACTAAACATATCGTACAATCTTTCAATGGAATTCAAAGAAATTTACAAACATTTGAAATGATATTTTTTTAAAATAAGTTATTCTTTATTGCATATGACATGATGTCTGAACCACCAGGATCAAAAGAGGGAGACGAGATGTGTCCCATATGCGACATGGATGGCACGTATGATGTCTAAAACCAATTTGGCGATTTACAGTTGTGGTATTGAATTAATACGGTACGTTACAACATCCTAATGGATGGTTTCTGCAGGAGTCACGGAATTTCTAAGTTTATTGGCGATTCTCTTTGGTGGAGGGATGATAAGTGCCTGGATAATGCACAAGATACATTTCCCGACAATCATCGGTTTTATCCTAATTGGCATAATTGCGGGTCCGTTTGGGCTGGGGCTGGTAAAGGATACAGAACTGATCAATCTGCTTGCGGAATTTGGCATAATCATACTGCTTTTTGTGATAGGCCTGGAATTTAGTTTAAAGAAGCTGCAGAAAGTGGGACTTACCGGGGTTTTAGTCGGTACGATTCAGCTGGCAATAGTGTTTTCGTTGGGATACGTGGTGGCCCTGGCATTTGATTGGACCCATCTTGAAGCACTTTTCTTGGGAAGCATTCTGTCAATTACAAGTACTGCCATATCGTTGCGTTTTCTCAGAGACCTCAATCTGGTAAACACAAAAGAATGGAACACGGTCGTAATAATTCTAATCATAGAGGATCTTGCAGCAGTTTTGCTGTTGACCATTCTGGGGGATGCAACCAAAGGTGAGGGTTTTGCTCTGACTGATTTTGGATTGGTCATACTTCAGAGTGTCGTATTTTTTGTAATAACTTTTGGAGTGGGAATCAAGATAATTCCCAAACTCTTAGAACATGTCAGCAAGATCAAAATGGAGGAGGCCCTGTTCATTTCGTCTCTTGCATTGGTATTCGGACTGTCCGTTCTTGCCCACTTTTTGAATCTGAGCAGTGCCGTTGGGGCATTTTTGATGGGGATGATAATTGCATCCACAAAGTTTTCTGAACCTATAATCTCAAAGGTTCTTCCCCTTCGAGATTTTTTCCTGATAATGTTTTTTGTGTCCATAGGAATGCTTGTCAACATTGCACTAATCCCCGAGGTGATTTGGATCACGATTCCAATTGTAATCGTGGCGATAATTGGAAAATTCATCGGAAACATGTTTGCAGCGTCATTTGCTGGAAATACGCTTGTCAGTGCATCTACGATTGGGATAGTCATGATACCTATCGGAGAGTTTTCATTTATCATTGCAAAACTTGGTGCTGACAGCGGAAGCATAAGGGAATCCATTTTTCCAATAACTGTATTGGTTGCCATAATTACAATGTTGATGATGCCGCTTCTCTTAAGGGCACTACCTACAAAGGCAGATCCCAAATCAATCGTGCCAACCAGACTCCTGAACACCGTATTTTATGCTGGAATGCTGCTAAGGGGAAAACCCGCCAGTGAGAAACCCAATTCAGAACAAAAGGAGAATGTTAAAAAATATGCACCGCTTATCTTGGTCCACATCGTTGTTATAGTCACCATACTGGCTGCAATGAACTATTTTTCGCCATCAATTATCTCATTGATGAATGAATTGGAAATACCCTTCTTGATAGAACCAGAATTATTTCTCGTGATTCTGACTGTGACGATCTTAATCTATCCAATTGTCTCTTTCTTTGGCAGAACAGAAAAAATAATTTCAGACATTTGCAATACGATCACAATCAACTTTAATTCAAATGAGAAAAAGCAAGTTGACAGGCCATTGTATAAAGTGATTAGAAATTCACTGTTCATGGGTTTGATGCTATTATTGGTATCCATTTTCATTAGTTTTGTGGAATTTGAAGACAGTACGATCACAATCATAATTTCTACTGTGGCATTGATCATAACCTTGCCACTCATTTTGGACACCATTTTTGCGATTAAAAGACTAACCCAAACTCATGTGTTTGACAGCTGGATGCCAACCGAAAAGGAAAATGATTGAATCAAATTACGCTCTAAAATGACCAGTATCATAAAGGCTGATTCCCAGAAATATGAAAAGTAATTGGAAAAGAAAAATTCTTCTTCATAATATTATACTGTTTTCATCATCAGGCCTTGATTGTCAAAATTTTAGCAACCCCCAGAGTAGACAATTTCATAAGTATTACAAGTGAGGATGCAACAGAAAGATCCAATCCCTATTTTCCGATAGAACGTCTGATTACAACGATTGTTTGTTTATGATTGGAACAACAATTCGGATATCATTTTTCTCCATTGGTGATTAAAACAGAGCACTTTGTATGTCCTACAACCCCACTTACAACACTTCCCAGCACAATCTTTCTAAAGCCTGTCCTACCATGAGATCCCATGACAACCAAATCCATGTTGTGGCCATCTGCATATCCTACTATTGCTTCTGAAGATGATGGATTGTGAACTATTTTTATCGAGAATGATACATTTTTGGTCTTTGCCCTGTCTTCAAGAGTTTTAAGCATCGCAGTGGCGGCATCTTCCTCTTCATCCTGAATCTCCTGCATGCGTGTCAGAGACATCCCAGAAGAATCGGATATTTTTGACTGTATAACGGTCATGACTGTCAGTTCTGATTCGAACTTTTCTGCAATTTCTAATGCCTGTTCATATGCTTTTTCAGAGTACCCAGAACCGTCAAACGGTACAAGTATTTTTTTCAACGTATCTGATTTTGTTTTTCAAAATTTATACCATGCGTGTGATTTTTCTGTTCGATAAAAAATCTAAAATCCGATATCAAAATCAAATCCTCCTCCATCATCGCCGCCCATGTCCCCGTCTCCACTTGCTGCATCCTGAGGTATATCCTGTGGTGGAATAAAGCTGCTCATGGTCATCCCCAACATGCTGAACATCATTGAAAACATAACCATGTCCAGAACCCCAAAGAACGCCATCTCCTTGAACGAAATCTTGTTTTCATCCATGTGTTTTTGGAGTTTCTGCTTGTCTCCGGACTTGTATAGTTGCGCCATTTGATTCCATTTTCCCTCCAATTCATGTATCCGATATTCCAATTCCTTTGCCCCTTTCTCTGTCGCATTAATTTCTATTTTCTTTCCAAACAATCCCTTTTTCTCCTTTACATCTATCAGTCCTCTTGATTCTAATTTTTCAAGAACGGAATTAAGTTCAGACGGTTCAATCTTTGCCACTTGGCATATTTTGTTAAATGATTTTACACCTGACTTGATCGTTCCCAAAACAATTACATCGCTTGGCTCTTCATCCATGGTTTGAATTCTCAGATTATGGCTAAAAACATTTTGAAAGATCTGAGTTACTTTGTGTCACATTGTATTGCTACCAAGTTAAATAAAAAAATACAAGAAAACAAGAAATGGAAAAATATGGAACAGAAATCTTAAAAAAATTATTCAAAGAAATCTCCAAAGAGAGGCCTGACCAATAATGAAGGCTGTTGTGTATAACGAGTATGCACCAGATGACAATTACTCTAAAATCCTCAAAGTCCAGGACATAGATGAACCAAAACCAAAGGCAGACGAAGTTGTTTTCAAGCTAAAATCTGCCGCACTAAACTATAACGATATTTGGGGAATGCGCGGAGTTCCCATTGCGATACCGCTACCACACGTATCAGGATCTGACGCTGCAGGTGATGTAATTGCAGTTGGGGAGGATGTTAAAAATATCAAGGTTGGAGACAGGGTGGTTTCCCATTCAAATCTTGCATGCAGAGTCTGTCAGCAATGCACATCCGGCAGGGAATTTGACTGCACTAACAGGCAAGTCTGGGGATTCCAAACAGGACCCCTTTGGGGTGCATACAGTGAATCAGTACACCTGCCAGAAGTCAACGTATCAAAGATTCCAGATGGCGTATCTTACGATGATGCAGCAGCTGCATCCATGACCATTCTGACATCATGGCACATGCTGGTTGGAAGGGCCAAGATAAAGCCAGGACAGACTGTTCTGATAATGGGCGGAGGTTCAGGAGTAGGTAGCTTTGGCATTCAGATTGCAAAACTGTACGACTGCACTGTCATTGCAACTGCAAGTCCGGACAAGCTAGACAAGTGCTTGGATCTTGGAGCAGACTATGCAGTTGATCACAGAAAGGACGACTGGCACAAGGAAGTCTATAAAATTACCAAAGACATTTCTGCAAAGACAGGTGTCAGGCCAGGTGTCGACTTGACCTTTGATCATATCGGTGAGACTCACTTCAACAAGCAGCTTACACTGTTAAACTATGGTGGAACCCTTGTATCCTGTGGTGCCACTACAGGCTATGATGCAAAAATCGATCTAAGGCAAATATTCTTCAAGGGAATCAACGTGCTAGGATCCACACAAGGAACAAAAGCTGAGATGGAAGATGGACTGTATTGGATGGGAAAAGGTAAGATTAAAGCAGAAATTGATTCTGTCTACTCCTTTGAGCAAGCAGCAGAAGCTCACACAAAGATGCTGCAAGGAAAGTTCTTTGGCAAGATCATCCTGAAACCGGAGTGACTTGGGATGGGTGATAAGAAATTTGCAACTGCAATAAATTGCATTGACGGACGAACCCAGATGCCAGTATCTGATTGGGTTAAGGAAAAATATTCAGTCAGTTATGTGGACATGATAACAGAGCCAGGATGTGACAAGGTGGTATGTGGTACAGACGATGTCACCATTGAGAAAATAAAATCCAAGGCATTGATATCAATCAATGCACACAAGTCTTCACTAGTAGTCATTGCGGGTCACCATGATTGTGCGGGAAATCCTGTTTCCAAAGAAGAGCACATGACGTAGATAAAAAAAGTGCGTGGAGATTGTAAAATCATGGAATTTGCCCATTGAAACTGTCTGGTTATGGGTGAACGAAAAATGGGAAATAGAGCAAATTTGAGATAAAAGATTTCATAATTCTTTTTTGCCCTTGTCTGGCATCTAATGTATTTGCATGATCTTCATTTCTTGCTTTTTCTGCTTCTTGATTTGACTCTCAATCTTGTCGTGCAGCAAGGACATCGTACTTTTTCTGTGTGAAAATAATGTTCGCATAGCGAACATCGTTTTTGGCCCGTTGAATAGCGGAGACTGTTTCTAACTGGAATTGACTTTAGACGTTCACATAATCCATTGCATGCTTGCCCCATATCTAGACCTCAGACTGAAAGAATCCTAAAGCATGGGCTTTTGTAATAATTTGTTCAGCTTTAGATGTGGGTTTGGCAGAAATCAATACTACGTGATTATTCATGGGTATAGTTATCATCAAAACATTGTCTCGATTTGTAGCAATGTAGTTTATCTTGCCCAAAGTATCGTTAAAATCTTCACGCATAGAAATTTCAAGTGCAGTTTGCATGTAGAGTTTTCTTCTTTTTTCATCAGTTTCAAGTAAATCAACCCCTTCACTAAACCCTCCAGCTATGAGATTTCCCATGTGATTTATCATTCCAACAAATTTAATCTCGTCATTCTTGAGAAGGTTATCACATTTGTTTTCTAATTGCAGGTATTTGTCAACATCTAATGGGGACTTTGGGTCTCCTTTGAAAATTAATTGTTTTATCATCGTTTAGAAGTAAAGTGGCAAATCAGAAGAAATAAAATCAGGTTGGGAATACTGATTTGCGATTATACTTGTTTTGCAGCCTCCTTTGTTTTCATAATTACCCTATCTTTATTGTGATAGATATAGTGGTAGCAACACAATGTAATACAATGCAAAATGCAAAAGATGAAATCACTTATTTGACAATCCCTCATTTAGAAATTTCCATACGTGATTATTGATATTTAAAATTATTGTCATCAGTCAAAATATAACTAAAACGTAATCATGAATTTCCAGTTTTTTGATCATTTTTAGAGTGACTGTAAGATCAATTTTAGATGAGATGTTTTCTAGAAATTATTTTACTAGTTGATTGATTAAATCCGTGGATGTAATTAGACCGACAATTTTACCATTCTCGGATACCGCAAGTTTTCTGATTTTTTTACTGACCATTATCTTTGCTGCAGAAGAGATTGTTTCATCATAATTAATTGTAATCAGGGGAGAAGACATTATTTTTTCAACTGGAGTGTCAAATGGAAGACTGTTTGCTGCGATTTTTGTTGCAAAATCCCTATCTGTAATAATGCCAACAGGAATCTTGTTGTCTTTTACAATAATTGCACCTATTCCTCCCTGTTCCATCATCTTTGCTATTTGAAATGCGGTAGTTCTAGGATTTACTGAAATTAAGGCAGTACTCATAATATTTGTGATTGAAATCGAAGATTGTTGGAAATCATTGTGACTCATTATTGACATTAGTTTACGGTTATAGATATAGTGGTAGCAACACAATGTAATAAATTATAGATTCCATTTCCTGAGGTTTATTCTAATCAGCAGTATTCTCGCAAAAATAGAAATAACTTATTCTCTTGGAAAGACAAGAGTTATGGTTGTTTTGGTCAATGTCACTTCTACCTTTTTTTCCAATATGTCGTAGAATAGCTCCGTAGCCAGAGTTTTTACATATAGTGACCATTTTTCACCCAGATCATGTTGGATTTTAAAGATCACCGTATCATTTTTGTTCTCTATGTGGTGTTGCATCCAGGCAACATTGAGCCATGTGCGGAGAATTTCTATAAAATCCTTGATGGTGTAGTCACCTTTCATAAAATTAAGTATGTCTGAAAATGTATCCTTTTCTACCACTTCTGCCAAATGTATGATTTCTTTTTCTGTAAGTCTTTGAATGGCATCTTTGACAAAAGGTTTGGTCATGGGCAACAGTCCTACTTTTCTCTCATATTTTTCCCAAAGAATATGATTATCTAAAATTTTTGAAACCAAAGCATTAAAGTTGATCTTTTCAATTTCTGCTTCTTCTTTCAGTTCTTTAATTAAAGCAGAAGACAATCTAAATGATACGGTTTTTGTCTTATCGACGGATTCTGTTTTTTCTTTCACATTTTTTTTAATTATGTTTGAATTAAAAGGATACCTTTTGTCTTTGTATTGCGAATTTGCTTAAATCATAAGGTTATCTGTGGTATTTGGTTTGTAGATCCTTACTTATACACATGTTACGTTGTGTTACATTGTGTTGCTACCACTTTTTATTAATTTTTAGCGTATGTTTTACATGATAAATGGAGGCAAGAATTAAGATACTAGGGAGTATGTGAATAATACTCACATCTTCACGATCTTTTGTTTTTATTTTTAATATTGCAATAGAGTATCACGTGAAAAAAATGACTGACACAAAAAAATCCATTTTACAATCATCACAATTAAGTGCTTTAGAAGATGATTGTGACTTAATTTTGAAAAATAACGGCGTAAAGTTTGTTGGTGTGATAAACTATCTGGGAAATCTAATTGCAGGGGGTTTCAAAAAAGGAGTGACCCCCATAGGCAATGAAAATACAAGGAAAATGATGTACATGCAACTCAAATTGGATCTTTCTATGCGACAAGATTATGATGAGTTGTTTGGCCCTGTAGATTACGTCGTATCAAAAAGAGGTAAAATTACAAAAATAAGTATGCCCGTAAACAAACACATGATCATATTAATAATCAAAAATGGCATGAACTACGAATCAATAATTAAAAAGACACTCACTGTTTTCAAATCTTCGTTAGGGAGTTTTTAACATGCTTTCTTACAAAAACATCCTAGTGCCTCATGCAGGTACAAAAACAGGAGATAATGCACTGGAAAAAGCAATAGAGATTGCAAAAGAATGTGATGGCAAAATCACAATTTTAAGTGTTGTAGAACCAGTATCCATCCCCTCAGAGATCTTATCCGATCCAAAACAAATCCAAAAAATTAATGAACTGCAATTTGCCCCTCGTAGTTTTAAAAAACTACTTTACAAAAAAATGGAAAGGCGTGTATTGTCATGTAAACGTAAAAAAATTACTGCCGTCACTAAAATTACTCATGGAAATCCAGATGAGGAAATACTGAGATTCTATAGTGACAATAATGTCGATTTGATCGTTATGGCAAAGAAGAGAGATTCTACGGATAAAACATTTCTTAATCTTGGAAGCAACACTAGGAAAATTCTTGAACACGTGTCATGCCCAATTTTGATTGTTGGTGATGAAAAATAACAAATGAATGAAATTTGTTTTAACTGATTTGTGTTATTCCTTACAAACGCATTGTAAATTTTACTTCAAAAATATTTCAAAAAATGGACTACCACATGCATCAAGAAAAGAAAAATATTGCCATCACTTATGGATCCACAATGTTCACAATCTATGACTGATCATAATTTTAGACTCTGAATTATTTCTGGACATCGCGAGTCAATTCTTTTTTGTATTCCATCTTCAGCCATAAAGGGGTGATAATTGTAGTGACAATCACCATGATGACAATGGTGGAATATACGTCAGATGTGAGAATTCCTGAGGATATTCCCACACCTGCTACAATTAACCCTACTTCACCTCTGGAGATCATTCCAATGCCGACCCTCATTCCTTGAGATTTATTTTTCAAAAAGAACATCGAAGGCAATCCGCATCCTGCAAGCTTGGTAATTATTGCAACTATAATTACAACTCCGCTGATCAGCAGTATTTCCAGATTGATTGATCTGAGATCTACCTGTGCTCCTATTATTGCAAAGAATAATGGCGCAAATATCAGGCCAATCTTTCCAATAAAATTTTCAACCTTTTCAAATACCTTGGTAGTTGACAGTGCCATTCCTACTGCAAATGCCCCTACGATTGGAGAAAGGCCAATTGATCCAGCTAGCGCAGCAGCACCGAAAAACAAAGCAGTTGCAATTCCCTCCACACTGCCCTTTGCCTTCCACAGTCTTGGCGTTATGACTCTTGGAACTATAACAATGGATGTTATCAGCAAAATTGCAAAGAACGCCAAAACCTCCAGGATGGTTATAGTAACTGACATGATGTCGATGTTATCCACGCCACCCTCGCCAAGTGCAATTGAACTAACTACTGAAAGTACTGCAATGGCAAGTATGTCATCTATTATTGCAGCCCCTATGATTAGACGTGCCTCAGGGGTCTTTATTTTTCCAAATTCACTTAAAACTTGAATTGAAATTGCAATGCTTGTTGCTGTAAGTGCAGTGGCAATCAACATTGATTGCAATGCATCAAATCCAAACATCTGGAAGATTACCAGCCCTGCAAAGAACGGAACTATTACCCCTAACGCACCTACTGTAAATGATGCTTTTCCTCCTTTGAGAAATTCCTTTGGTGTCATCTCCAATCCTGCCATGAATAAAATTACAATTGCACCCATCTCTCCAAGCATTTTGATCTCATCGTTAATTTCCAAGAATGCTTTTCCATCAACCACAAAAAATCCGCCCAATGCAAATGGACCTACTATCATTCCAGCTAAAAGCTCACCTAAAACAATGGGAAGTTTCAGCCTTAGGAAAAGTTCCGCCATCAGTTTTGCCGCAAAAAGAAGTATTCCAATTCCAATAATGGTTTCAATAAAATGCGCTTCAGCTGCCAACTACTTTCTCCAAAAATTAGGTAAAGTCATCATGATCATTACTAATTAAAAATCTTAAATTCAAACATATCTCAAATAAGATATTTTCTTATTCTTCGTCCTCTGACTCATCGTAATTTTTTCTACTTGGACGTATTGGAATGAAAATAATTGTCAATTTTTAGTGATTTTCACTTCCCAAGTATGATCGTATTGTAAGTAATTTGGTATTAATTTCATTTTTTCTTCTGGTTTACTTGTTGAATATTGATTGATAAATGGGTAGCAATACAATGTGATACAAAGTAATTTCTATTTTACAATGTTTGTGAACATAAATGACTAGTGATATTTTGTTAGAAATGGATCATGAGATTATGAGAACTTTGTCCAGCATACTACATCTTTAATTTTATAATTTTTTATTTTTATTGACTCTGAATCCTCAAATGAAATTTTTCTTTACCTATCTTTGATCTGGGCTTGGTCCTTAGCATCACTCCGCAACATGGACAGTGCATACCGTCCCACTTTACGAAAATCTCACAGATATTGCATCTCTTTTGTCCGGTCGCATACCTGTCAGTGCGTATAACCCATTTTGCCTTGTAACGCTCACAGATTCCTCTACACATTGGATACTCCCACAACACCCATACTCTTTTGTCTAGTTGCCGCAACAAATTTTTCCTTGTATTTCCCGTTTCTCGGCCTTAATCGCAATCTGCATCCACAACATAGACAGTGCATACCGTCCCACTTTACGAAAATCTCACATACGTTACATCTTTTCAGCCCCAGATTGTACCTTTCAATCCCGTTGATTTTAGAAACTTTGTATCTCTCACATGCCCCCTTACAGATGATTCCCATCACATTCCTCCAATTACACTCCCCCTCTCAAAAGATACTTGGAAGCGGAGACAAGTAAGCGATATTATTGAATTCTAATGCTTTAGATTCAACTTTATGTTTGGATTCAAACGTTGGCATGTTTAAAAAAGAAAACCATACATGGAAAGAAAAGAGCTCAAATTCGTTCCTTTCTACAGTGTTTTCCGTGATTGGCCTCCGATGCTTTTCATGTCGTATGTTTATGATCATCATACTAATACTAGTAGCAACACAATGTAACACAAAGTAATAGTTAGTTTACAGAATGTTTTTACTTGTCATTTTCAAAACATCGCTGTGTCTCAGAATAAAAAAGAATTGCAAATATCAATCTCCGTTTTTGACAAGCTCGAAGAAAGGTTTCAGATGGAGAAAGAAAGAGAACAAACCATTCTGAGTTTTGGACCTTGGGTCAGCAGAAAAATAGGATTGATGCTGTCCAAAGAGGAATGGGTCGAAAAAACGTATCCCGACTTGCATCTGATATCAGTTGATGAATATGAGGCAGTTATCAAAGATACAAAGAGTGAGGCAACAACTAAAGTCCAATTGAAAAACCGCGTGCTAACATGTATGACATGCAAAGAAAGCCCAACAAGCTGTGAACATGCATTGTTAATGCACGCATGCAAGCTTGGTGCCGTTATCAATAAACAAAGATAGTCATTTTGCCGCTAAAAAATGACCAACAATCTTAGAAATTCTGCAACTCTTACTGAAACAACCTATGAAAAAGGTGTTTTGATTATTCCATTTGATACCAAAATCATCAATATTACAGGAATGCTAGTTCCTACTATGATTGATGCCAAAAACAATCCGTCTTTTTTATCCATGTTTATCCATAATCAGTTTAGACGCCTATAGATCTCTTTGAATTCCAAGGAGAGGTTACACGCAATGTTTAGCAGATGCGACAGTTGATTCATGGATGTCTGACCCCGTGCCAGCTGCCGCAATATGGTCAATGCCTTTTGCGGGGATTTTTCTGACAATTGATTCTGTCCAGACCATGTCTTGAAAGAATCATCAACATCCAGACTGAAATTTAGAACAAATTCCCTCCAGTTGGACATTGCATCAGGTGCTTTTTTGCCGAGAAGAACACGAGATAACTCGCGAAATTCATTTTCTCTATCCAAATATAGTATATCCAGGGCCTGCTGAATTTTCTCTGGAGTATACTCTGTAGAATTTAACATATACATACCTGTAATACTCATACTGCCCATCAATCCTCACACGAGATTATGAATCACTCCAATTCTCTTCTTCATCATCAGAATTTCTTCTGCTTGGACGTATTGGGATGAAAATAATTGTCAACTTTCAGTATCTCTCACTTTGCAAGTATGATAATATTGAAAATGATTTGTAATTGATTTTATTTTCATCTGTTCTTCCAGTTTATGTGATTAAAATTGATTGATAAATGAGTAGCAATACATTGTGATACAAAGTAAGACATACTGTCTATGAATGTGGGATTTCAGAGATTTTTGTGGTGGGGGTTTTTTTAGCTTGGTTGCTTACTTTTAGTAGAAAATGAAAGGCGCAGATCTTATGAAAGGAAATCTTGTTTGGATAATATTTGCAAGTCTGCTTTTGTATGCTGTATTACTTTTATTTTCAGATGTAAATAAAATTTCAGATCATCTTAGTCATGTTAGAATTGAGCTGGTTTTTTTGATGTTTGCTGTTGGCATACTGTCACACGTCATGAAGATTTTTCGTCAAAAAGATTTGATTGAAAGTGTTGATGAGAAAATACCGTTAAAACAAAATTTAATCATTTACCTGGCAGGTCTGTCCTTGATTTTTACGCCAGGCGGAATTGGAGTCTTCATAAAATCTCATTTTCTAAAACAAAAGTTCAATGTTGAAAATAGCAAATCTTTTCCGATTATTTTTCTAGAAAGATATCATGATTTATTTGCTGCTACGACCATTATTCTGATTACTCTTTTTATATCGTTTAGCTGGATATCTGCAACTTTGGTGGCAATCTCATCTTTTCTGTTATTGGGAGTTTATCTCGCAATTACCAACTTGAATGTATTTTCTTTTGTACGTGACAGACTATTAAAAATAAAATTCTTGGCAGAAAGATTGCCTGAAATGGGCCCCAACAAATCATTTTTTATTCTAACCAGGCCCAAAGCCATGACAAAGGGGTGGCTGATGAGTGTGACAGGATGGGG
>Ga0224507_10000351_pt1 | contig 18122 bp, 9 predicted proteins | sample SF_Jan12_sed_USG_3_FD_170159 | JGI IMG/M metagenome (GOLD analysis project Ga0224507, IMG submission 170159) | Sediment microbial communities from San Francisco Bay, California, United States - SF_Jan12_sed_USGS_13 | ecosystem: Environmental > Aquatic > Marine > Sediment | place: USA: California... | reverse complement strand
TTTGTGTCGTAAGCTGGAGTTGTTGCAATAGCGACCGATGTCAAAGAGTAGAGGGGTGAGGGTACCGGATATCTTTCCCTGGGGGTCGTATCCACCGCCGCTCAATTCACCTTCGTTGTCAGGTGTCCAGCCATAACGTACGGTCATCTGATTCTGGGTTAGGGTTCCGGTTTTATCGGTGCAGATTATATCACAACTGCCTAAAGTTTCCACCGCAGAGAGTTTACGGACCAGTGCTTTCTTCTTTAAAAGTCTTTTCACTCCGATGGACAGGGCAATAGTCACCACTGCTGGAAGAGCAGTGGGGACAGCGGCAACTGCCAAGCTAATGGTTATAAAGGCTAGGGATATGAAAATGGAATTATCGAGGCCGTTGTTCATGTATTCTTTAGCTAAACAGACTGAAAAAATAAAAATACAAATGAAGATGATGGCAATCCCCAGCATTTTGCCGAACTTTTCGAGTCGTTGCTGCAGAGGAGTGAGCTTTTTGTCAGATTGAGTTAGAAGGGAAGTGATTTTTCCAAGTTCCGTGTCCATGCCAGTGGCTGCGACTACGGCGTGACAGTTGCCAGATACAATATTAGTAGATGAAAAAAGAATGTTACGCCGATCCCCGATAGGTGCATCTTGTTCTATGATGGATGTTTCTTTATCTGTTGGTACGCTTTCTCCGGTCAAGGCAGCTTCTTCTGCTTTGAGTCTGGTGGCACTAAGCAGTCTGGCATCGGCCGGAACCTTGTCACCTGCCTCCAAAAAGATATGATCCCCAATAACCAATTCTTCGCTGTTGACCACCAGTAATATTCCGTCACGAAAAACCTTAGCGCTGGTTTTGCTGATTTTTTTCAAAGATTCAAGAGATTTCTCCGCTGAAAGTTCTTGAAAAAAGCCTATTAAGCTATTTGTTATCAAAATTATAAGAATGATAATGGAATCTATGTATTCGTTAATAAGTAGAGAAAATAAAACAGCAAATAGCAGAATGTAAATTATAAAATTTCTAAATTGATTGATAAAAATGAGTAAGGGGTTAATGCTGGTCTCGGTCAAGATACGATTGGGACCGTACTGTCGAAGTCGTGCCGAGGCCTCATCTTCGGTAAGTCCTTGAGTGCTGGTGCCGAGCTTTTTAAGGAGAGTTTTTAGAGGCTGATGATGAAACATAATATATAATTAGGGGAATATATGGGTAAAAGTTAGAGTCTATTTTTTTAGAACTTAGGTAGTTAAGGTACGATAAATTTCCGGAACTCTGTTGGGTAATTTTGCTACGTCATTAATGAAGATATAGTTTATTTCTCCAAACATATGAGCCATGTAGTCCTTGGCTTTTTGATCAATGGTAATGCAAAAGGGGTGGATGCCCGCCATTTTTGCTTCTATGAGGGCGTGTCTGGTGTCTTCAATTGCATAATCACCTTTGTAGTCATCATAATCTTCAGGCTTGCCATCGGTTATGGTTACCAGCAGTTTGATTTTGGCATCTGTTTGTAAGAGTTTACGACTTGCATGACGAATAGGTGGTCCCATCCTGGTATATTCCTTGGGTCCAATAGCTGATATTTTACCCTTTATTTCTTGATTATAAGGATGGCTGAACTCTTTAATGAGATATAGATCCGAGCGTAGTCTCCGCATACCTGAAAAGCCATAAATTGCATAACTATCACCCAAAATTTCTAATGACTCGCACATAAGGATCAAAGCTTCCTTAATGGCTTTAGAAACCCACCCTTCGGTGGAGTTGGACATGTCTACCAGGAAAACGGTACAGATAGAGCGTTCATCACGCTGTAACTTTATGAAAAGCCGTTCCGAAGGGGCTAGTCCAGCTCTGGTATCGGAAAGTGATTCAATGAGTGCATCCAAATCAATATTATCACCATCTCTTTGACGTTTGAGAAATCGTTCACTAACCAGCATCATTTCGAATTGACGGCGTAGCCGCATTAGGACCCCATGATATTTATCCAGTGTTTGTTCTACAAAGTTTGTTTTAATTGATTGTATATTTTTTTCAAAAAGCTGACACCAATTTTTTCTATTTCCACCTCTACGGTAATCCCATTCGTCATAGATAAATTTTCCGATTAGTTCAGGACCGTCACGGAGCGGTGGCCCGGAGCCGCTTGTTTGTGCGTTTCCTTTTATCTGTAGTCCACTTGATATGTATGATTCAGGAATATACCCAAAATCGTTTTTTATCTCTTGAAGAATGTCTTGAGTTGCTTTCGGAATTTCAATATTCATCTCGTCGACTGTGATAAAGGAAAGGGTGGTGTCGAGGGATATACGATTCTCTACAGGTTTTGTTTCTTGTTTCGGCTGAATGAGTAAAACATTGTCTCCTGATAATTTTTGAGAGGAATCTGGTTTATCCTCTTCGTCCTCAGGCTTTGCTGGTGAGGCTGGTATCTGCGGGAGCAGAGCACCTAGGGCGGTAATGGCTTGTTGTTTTGCTTTATCTCTTTGAGCGGATAGTATTATTTGAGCAGATTCGTAATCTGGTCTTCCTTGAAAGGGAAGGGGGATCATTGTTTGATAATCAGAGGCGTAGGGTTGAAGAAGTATCAGTAGTTGGTTAACCAAATTGACGGTGTTTGTAGTATTTTGTTTTGGTGAAAGATTCTTTAGTATTTCTATAACCTGATAATACAAAACTTGCTCGGTGGGTGGTAGATGGTTTGCAATGTTTTTGCCTAGTAAGAGGAGCTGTACTGCTTCTATTATATAGTTGGCACCTTTGAGATGATCAGGAGCCGGTCGTGAGTCGGCAATAGAAAGGAAAATACCTTTAGCCTCCTTCATGAGACCGGGTAGTTCTTGGCGAAGTAGTACTAATGCTCGTTGTGTTTCTACGAGTAGGTAAAGATCGGCAGTTAGTTGCGGATATGGGGTTTGGTTGAAAAAGAGTATTGGATTGGAATTTGATGGAAAAGCGGGATGATCTAAAAAACAACTCTTGTTTGCGATAAAAGCCCACTGAAAGGAGACGATCGTTTTATAGGCTAAAAAATTACGGTCGTTGTCCTTATAGAGCTTCATTTCGCCAGGGAGCAATATCTGTTCACTATTGGTAGATACTTGAGAACCAGATTTTACTTTAATTGATTTGTTACTTAATCCGTTAAGATATCTATTAAGTTTGATGCTTACAGTCTGAAGCTGTAAGCCGTTTTTTCCTTTGAGGCGACAGATGAAATTATTTTCCACATCCAACATAAACGATCTGGCCGCAGCAAGGCCATGGGTTTCATAGGTTTCAAGGGTCATTTTAACCCATGTGGAGAGATGGTTGGGGGTAAAACAATTAAGAGCATGGGGTGCTTGTTCTAAAAAGGAAGTGCATAGGGCATGGCTTATTGGCCAAAAAGCTTTAAGGTGATGCAGTATTTCGTGGTGGAGTGAAGGGGGAAGTTGTTCGATAAGGTTTGTATATTCAGTAATTTCCCATTCGTCCATAAAATCTGCAGCAAATGTTTTGGAAAGAAATGAAGATATTTCTTTATTGTTCATTAAAAGAGTTCCAGTAGTTAAAATATCAAAGTGGTCTTTGGTTTCATATTTTTACGCGGTTGCTATGCTTGTAGAGTGAGGTTTGGCATGAGCATTGGTAGTTGCTGAGATCTTAGCGAACTATGTCAACTGGCAATCTTGATATATATTAAATCGTAAATGTTAACTAGCTCGATGTTATAGATCTTTTTTTTTACAAACCGGTGAACGGTTATATTAAATCAGCAAGTTGAAAATTCTGTTTGGTGTTACTAAAATATAGAGGTTACCATTTCCATGAGAGCCTCTAGCATTTCATGGTCATCGGTAAGTGTTTCGGCAATTGCCGCTTTGCATGCATCTCTGGGCGTTATGTTCGACCTAATTAATTTTGCAGCATGAATGAGTAGTCTTGTTGATGCGCCTTCGCTGAGACCAGAGTCGTTGAGATTTCGAGTCATGTTTCCAATTTTAACTAATAAGTTAGCTGTTTTTTCATCGATATCGCTTTCTTGGCTTACGATGGTAGCTTCAAGGGCAGGTGGAGGATAAGAAAATTCTAGAGAGACAAAACGTTGTCTGGTGGATGGTTTTAAATCCTTGAGTATAGATTGGTAGCCAGGATTATAAGAGACGGCTAACATAAACTGGGGTGGGGCGATGAGTAGTTCCCCTTTTTTCTCCAGAGGGAGTTCTCGTCGATCATCAGCTAGAGGGTGTATGATAACCGTGGTATCTTTACGTGCTTCGACGATTTCATCAAGATAGCAAATTGCTCCTGCGCGCACTGCCATAGTCACCGGCCCGTCGGACCAAACAGCCTCTCCGTTTTTAATTAAATATCTACCAACTAAGTCGCCGGTGGATAAATCGTCATGGCAAGAAACTGTTATAAGAGGACGTTTGAGGGTCCACGCCAGATACTGCATGAAACGTGTTTTGCCGCAACCGGTAGGACCTTTAAGGAGTAATGGGATCCCTTTTTCATATGCAGCCATGGAGATAGGGATTTCCACCCCCGTTGGGCGATAAAAGGGTTCTTGGTCTATTAGATGTTTTTCAAATGAGATATGTTTGTGTTGCATGGTCTTATAACCGTTGGCATATTAATATTAGGGACAAAAGATTTAAAAATTTATTTGGATTAGTGCATTTTTGGTGTTTATTCGATATATGATGAAGTTAATGATGTGGGATGAGCTGAGATGCTTTTTTGTATCCATTGTTAATATTATTTTCCCATATTATAGTCGTTAGTCCAAAAATATTTTTTAATTTTTAATAAATAATGTCATTGTCCATTTAATTAACGGTATTATAAGAAAATACAAATTTTAAAAGTAAAGTAAACCGTTGGTAGAGCAAGAGTTGTGGGAAATAATTAATATTTCAAAATCGGAGTCTGGGCTTGTCAGTGCGTGATTTGTTGTTAACTGCAAGGAGTGTTAATAGGCCAATAGCGCCCTATTTAAATGTTGTCCCTATAAAGCTGACTGCTGTATATACAAGTAAGAAGGGATTATTTTATTTCGAGCCCTTATTACCATTTTTAAGGATTGGGAGATCTTCGATGTTGAATTAATCTATTGCGGTTATAATCATAGCTGATTACTGGGTATGTAACTGGCAGGGTTAATATGTCGGATGATTTTAATTGGTCATTAACTTGTTATAATAAAAAAGATTTTTATTTGTAATATGGGAAAATTATGACAGCAAATATAAAGATTTTACAATTGCGTCATATAATAAACTGGTTTTTGTTAAAATAATATGGATATACCAGTATTAACATGGATTGATCAAAGCGGTCATTTGCGTAAAGTTCAGGTGTACGATCGTGTATTCATTGGCAGATGTTGCAAAGGGGTTGAGAGCTCTAAGCAGATTCTAGTCAAAGAGCCTCATGCTTCACGTGATCATGCTGTAATTACCAGGGCAGGGTCTATTGTCACTATAACTGATTCGAGTCGTAATGGTACTTATCTTAATGGGATAAGGATGGCAGCTGGTTCTACTTTACCTCTAAAGCCGCAGGATATTGTTCGCATCGGAGAGACGGAAATTCAGATGGTGTTATCGTCTGCCGCTACCCTTCATGGTATTTCCCATGAAGAGGCGGAAGCTACTTTTATAGCTCCTAGTAAAATTTACGTAACTAATCTGGTGGCTGATGTACGAGGTTTTACAGGGATGACCGAAATGATGGATTCTCAGGTCATAACTCATCTTTTGCGGAATGTTTTTAAAAAATTCGGTGATATTATTCAATCTCACAGCGGAACCTTAAGTGATTTTGCCGGAGACGCAGTCTACGCATTTTGGGAACATTCTTTGGGGCCTGATCCTCAAAAGGTACTCCTTGCGTGCCAAGCGGCTAGAAGACAAGAGCAAGTTTTGAATACAATTAGAGGGGATGTGGAGCGTTATCCAGAACTCAGGAATGTAAAGCTAAAATTGGGTTGGGGGATTACAACTGGTAAGGTGACCATGTCCCATTATACTGAAAGATCATCGGATTTGGCGTTGGTCGGAGATGCAACCAATATAGCGTTCCGACTTTCTTGTATGGCAAACAAAGAGGTTCCCTCCAGTATTTTATTATGTTCTAATACCGCAAAATTAATTCAACATAATTTACCCGTAAAGCTGTTAGGAGCATTTCCTATTCGAGGTAGAAAAGGGGTTGAAGACGTTTATGGGTTGCTTTGATTTAGGGAACATGGAAGAACTATATTAGTAAGTGGTCACAGGCACCGCATGAAGATGAGGTGCCTGTGACCACTTATTATATTACGATTAATTAAATCAGTTGGTTATGAACCTTCTGGCCAGGTATTTAAAATATACTCAGAGATCGGGAAAAAGACCTTTATTTCTCTTATGAAAATGGGAATTTCCCCTTCCATCCCGTAGTGTGCAGCGTGGTAATAGCTGGATATATTAAAATGCTATAAAATTTCACAGTCGATTTCATGTAACCGTTCACTGGGTTGTGAAGAAAAGTTCTATTATATCGGACTGTTAAGCGTTTTTCAGTGCTGAGAATGTGTGCAAGCAGGCCGGTGAGCTATAATCCTATGTGAATCCAGTCTGATCGCGCGCAGGCGTAGTGCTGGTGAACGCTTATGATTTATACATAACATTATCTGTGAAGTATATTGGCTATTAAACCTGTTAGTTGAGTGGCATATTTTCAATTTCATTCGAACTCTGAAACTATTATACTTCTTATTTTATTTCTTTATTTTGCGGCAGGTCATGTAGGCTATATTATACGCTTTTTGATGCAATATTAATATATAAGAAGTTGGCATTATTTTATTTTCTATTTGCACCGCATTCCTCGGTATAATTTAAATTATTTTTTTTTTTATAAAATAATAAAAATTTCATAATTATTGTTCAGTCCAACACATTTCTTTGTTGACTAAATCTCCATTATTGAGAATCATTCCTGTAAAGTTCTGTATTGTTTTTCTCTAGCGGAAATAGTTGGGCAGCTTTGAATTGATTTGGTACCTAAAAGTTTTTATGTTGAATTATTGTTCATTTTCTGCTAAAATTCCTCTTCTAAGTCCATTTTTCGCCATGTCTTTCGGCGTCTTTTTTATTTATGGATAAATGGTTATCGATCAACTTGTAACGAGTAGGCTTGAAGGAGTCTGTCAAAATATAGGTGAATGCAAGGAGTACGAATGAGCGCGAAAATTATCAGTGGAACCGAAACGGCAAAAGCAATTCGTGAAGAATTGAAAGTGCAAGTTGCCGAACTGACAGAAAAACATAAATTGATCCCCGGTCTTGTAACTATCTTAGTGGGTGAAGATCCCGCATCTCAATCTTACGTCAGCGCAAAGAATAAAACTGCTCATGCGCTCGGTATTCATTCTGAGCAAGTTACATTGCCTGCAGAGACTTCTGAGGAAGAACTCTTGGCTTTGGTAGACAAATACAATAAAGCTGATAATATCCATGGTATCCTTGTTCAGTTGCCACTTCCTAAACATATTAATGAAGCTAAAGTTTTATATACTATCGATCCTAATAAGGATGTTGATGGGTTTCACCCGGTAAATGTTGGTAAGATGATGTTGGGTGAGCAATGCTTTTTGCCCTGTACACCTCATGGCTGCCTAGAGCTGCTCCAGCGCGCGGGCGTTGAGACCAGTGGTGCCGAGGTGGTTGTGGTGGGTCGCTCTAATATCGTGGGTAAACCCGTTGCCAACCTTATGTTGCAGAAAAGGGCCGGAGGAAATTCCACGGTTACTCTTTGTCACACGAGAACCAAAGATATGAGCATGCATACTAAGCGAGCCGACATTCTGGTTGTTGCCGCTGGAGTAGCTAATATGATCACTGCTGATATGGTTAAAGAAGGCGTCGTGGTTATAGATGTTGGAGTAAATCGCATTGGCATGAGCGAGAGTGGTAAAGCTATCCTTGCTGGTGATGTTGATTTTAACTCTGTTAAGGAAAAGGCATCGGCCATCACCCCGGTTCCCGGCGGCGTTGGACCTATGACTATTACCATGTTGATGAAAAACACCGTTCAGGCCGCCAAACAGTTGGCGGGTCTTGCGTAATTTAATATCTGCTAAGCGCGTGAGGTGGACGAACAATTCCGCTTCTTTCCTTTCGCCTTCAGACCTCTGATAAGGAGTTCCAGTTATGGCCAAGTCACCCGGTTGCAACAAGTGCAATGAGATAACCGAGGCATCGACCAGAGATTTGCTTAATCAGGATCTGGCTAAACAGGTCCGTACCGCCTATGATCGTATTGAGTCTCGCGGTATGGCCGCCTGTCTTTTCGGTTCTGGTGGTACATGTTGTAGAAATTGTAATATGGGCCCGTGCCAGATAATTGAAGGCGTCGAGTCTATGATTGGTGTTTGCGGGGCAACTGCTGACACTGTGGCGGCAAGAAACTTTGCCAGAACCATTGCTGCAGGTGCTGCGGCGCATACTGACCATGCTCGGGAAATGGTTCGTGGTTTCATTGCTACTGCCAAGGGCGAGACCCCTCATGAGATAAAAGATGTGGAAAAACTCCACAAGATTGCTGAACTCTACGAAATTGAGATTGAGGGACGTGATAAAAACGAGATCGCTCTTGAGTTAGGTGAGAAGGCATTGGCTGAATTCGGTAGCCAAGACGAATCTTTTTTGACCATGACCAAAAGGGCACCTCAAAAACAACAAGATCAATGGAAGCGAAACGGCATTACTCCTCGCGGTGTAGATCGCGAAGTAGTTGAGATGATGCATCGTACCCATATGGGTGTTGATCAGGATCATAAAAATATTATGATGCAGGGGGCACGTTGTTCCTTGTCCGACGGTTGGGGATCTTCCATGCTCTCCACCGAGCTTACCGACATTATGTTTGGTACCCCGGTTCCCAAACGTTCCATTATTGATTTGGGCGTTTTACGGGAAGATATGGTCAATGTGACCGTTCATGGTCATGAGCCGTTGCTCGCCGAGTCCCTTTGCCTAGTGGCTGAAGATGATGAAATTGTAGCACTGGCTAAAAAAGTTGGTGCCAAGGGAATTAATTTGGCTGGTGTATGTTGTACCGGTAATGAGATTCTAATGCGCCACGGTGTTCCGGTAGCTGGTTCTTTTATCCAACAGGAAATGGTCTTGGCAACTGGTGCCGTAGAGGCCATGGTTGTAGACGTGCAGTGTGTTATGCAGTCTCTGCCTCAAGTTGTAAAATCAATGCACACTGATATTATAACCACCAATTATCGGGCTAAAATGCCTGATGCCATCCATATTCAATTCGAAGAACACGATTCCTATAATTCCGCTAAAGCTATCTTGAAACACGCTATTAATAATTTCAAGAAACGCGGAGAGCACTATATTCCTAAAGACCACAAACTTGATATTGTGGTGGGCTTCTCCCATGAAACCATCAACTATATGTTAGGTGGCCGTTTCCGTGGTAGCTATCGTCCTCTCAACGACAATATTATTAATGGTCGTATTCGTGGTGTAGCAGCTATTGTTGGTTGTGAGCACTATAAACTCTCAGATGATGCTCATGTAACCATTGCTAAAGAACTTATTAAAAATAATGTCTTGGTCTTGGCAACTGGTTGTGCAGCACAGGCTCTTGGTCGTCGTGGCTTGATGACTCCGGAAGCAGCGGCAGAATTTGCCGGTCCTGGTCTTGCTGAAGTTTGTGAGACTGTGGGTATGCCTCCAGTACTTCATGTTGGTTCTTGTGTTGACAATAGTCGTTTGTTAATTGCTCTCACCGAGATGGTTAAGGAAGGTGGTTTGGGTGATGATATTACCGAACTTCCTGCAGTCGGTACCGCTCCTTTATGGATGAGCGAGAAAGCTGTAGCTATTGGACAGTATTTCGTGTCCAGTGGTGCCCATGTAATCTTTCAAGATCTTCCGATTGAAGGCTCTAAGGTTTTCACAGAATATCTTAAAGAAGGCATGAAAGAAGTGTTTGGAGCTGGTTGGGATACTGAATCCGATCCTCTTAAATTGGCTAAGAAAATGATTGCAGCCATAGATGGAAAACGTGAAGCGCTCGGTATAAACAAGAAACAAGATCGTGTGCTTTATGACATGGCCATGCGTCGTGATCTTGAAAGCAAGTCTTTGCCCGGCGCAGGTTGCGGCGGTGGTGGCGAGAGTCATTAAGAAGACCATGCACCGACTATGGGGTAAAGAAATAATCTACACCATAGTCGGTAACGTAAAAATTAATGAAGATTATATGTCTACCGGCAATTGTCTGGTGTGATTATACAATTTTGCTCAGGAAGGAGGATCGATGAAATCGGGGAGCAACCTTGAGCGGATACTGACCAGCGGTGGTTTTGCTGTAACCGGTGAGTTGGGACCGCCAAAAAATAGTGATCCTGAAGTGGTCAGGAAAAAAGCCCGGATCCTGAAGGGAAATGTTGATGCGGTAAACATTACCGATTGTCAAACAGCTATCGTTAGGATGTCTAGTATTGGGGCGGGACTGATCGCGCAATCCGAAGGCGTAGAGCCGGTAATTCAGATGACTTGCCGTGATCGTAACAGGATCGGAATGCAGAGTGACCTCCTTGCGGCTTCAGCCATGGGATTGAAAAACCTGCTGTGCCTTACCGGTGATCATCAAAAATTTGGTAATCATCCCGGATCTAAGGGAGTCTTTGATATGGACTCCATTCAGATGCTCGGTATGGTAAAGGAAATGAGAGATGGCCGTAAGTTTCAATGCGGTGAGGAAATAAAAAGCCACGAGCCCAAGTTTTTTCTTGGTGCGGCTGCTAATCCCTTTGCATCTCCTTCTAAATTTAGAGCTGTTCGGCTTGGTAAAAAGCTTGCTGCCGGTGCCGACTTCGTTCAAACTCAAATTATCTACAATGTCGAAAAGTTTGCCAAATTCATGGAAATGGCAGTCGATATGGGCTTGACCGAAAATGGTTATATTTTAGCCGGGGTCACTCCACCCAAGTCTTTGGGTATGGCACGTTATATGAAAAATTTCGTGCCTGGAATGGATGTTACCGATGAGGTAATTAATAGACTACGGGACGCCAAAGATAAACAAGAGGAAGGCATCAATATCTGTGTTGATATTATTAACCAGGTAAAAGAAATTAAAGGTGTTTCCGGCGTCCATGTCATGGCCATTGAATGGGAAGAGGCGGTAGAAGAGATCGTTAAAAGGGCAAATCTTTTGCCCAGACCTCAGTTTGGTGAGGAAACCGTTGCACCGGCCGCCGAAGAAGTTAGAGAAACCGTCGAAGTTCAGACCGCCGAGGCGGCTGCAGGTGTAGATAATGAAGCGGTTCTGGCCGCAGCCCGTAAAGAGGCTGAAGAAATTATCGCTGCTGCCAAGCAAGAGGCTGCAAGTATATCAGCCGGTACGGGACGGCCGTCAGTACAACCTCAATTTGTTACCGATGCAACCGATGATGCAGGAGAGCATGAAATGAATGAAAAAGAGCGATTGATGGCGCTTAAGTCCTTGGAAGCCGGACTTGGCGCTCTCAAGAAAGCCTATGGACTTAGTGACGAACAATTTGATGCGATAATGAATTTCGCCGGTGCGGAAAACATTTTACGCAAGGAGCCGGAAATAGCTGACAAAACAGCTGTAACTCCGGTTGCCCCAACTACCCCAGTTGCTGCTCCGGCAGCCCCTGCCCCTGTTGCTGTAGATACAGCTAAGGTGGAAGCAGAGGCAAAAGCCAAGGCAGAAGCTGAAGCAAAGGCTAAAGCAGCAACCGAGGCTAAAGCGGCAGCAGAGGCTAAGGCAAAGGCAGACGCCGATGCAAAAGCGGCTGCTGAAGCCAAGGCTAAGGCCGAAGTTGAAGCTAAAGCTAAGGCTGAAGCAGAGGCTAAAGCCAAAGAGGCAAGCGTTGTTGTTGCAGCACCTGCTGGTTTAGATGTAGCACCCTTGAAAGCTGAGCAAACAGCTTTTACTGATAGAGGTAGTAAGGTTCCAGCTGACTCGTATAAAGTAGATTACTCTGGTTCTATCCGTGAAGCAGTGCTTGGTAACGGTGATAATGCTGTAACCATTGGTGGCGGTTCTGTTCTGCCTTTCCATAGCTTTGAAGGTGATTCTGGACGTAAACAACTTATTGCCATGGAAGTAATGGACATTAAGCCTGATAACTGGCCGTCCACTCTGGGACAATATTTTGATGACGTTATGGATAATCCGGTTGCCTGGGCCAAAAAATGCGTAGATGTTTATAAGGCTGATGCGATAAACATTTGGCTTGCCGGAACTGATCCCAATGGACACAATCGTTCTTCTGCTGATGCTGCTAAAGATGCTGCTGCAGATGTACCGGTTATCGTTTGGGGTTGTGGTAATGGTGAGAAAGACACCGAAACATTGCGTGAAGTTACTTCCTTGATTGGAGACAAAAAAGTTTGTCTTGCACCTCTGGAAGATTCTAACTTTCGTTCCATCGGGGCTACCGCCATGGCTTTTCAACATAGCATGGTTGCTGCCTCCCCCATAGACGTGAACCTTGCCAAGCAGCTCAATATTTTGCTTGAGAACTTGGGTGTTCCCCTCAATTCCGTTATGATGGATCCTTCCGTAGGTGCTCTAGGCTACGGTATAGAATATACATACTCGGTGATGGAGCGTATTCGTTTAGCTGCCCTCACTCAGAAAGACGCGAAATTACAGGTGCCTATCATCTGTAACCTTGGTCGTGAAGTTTGGAAAGCCAAAGAGACTGGATTGGCTACTGATGATCTGCTCGGCGATCAGGAAGGTCGCGGTATTATGATGGAAGCAATCACCGCCACTTGTATGATGTTGGCCGGTGGAGAAATGCTTATAATGCGCCATCCTAAAGCGGTAAATATGACTAAAGCGCTTATTGAGGCAATGGCGGTATAAACCGCACATTTCACTAACGCGTAATAGTTTTAAGTTTCGAAGGAAATAGTAATATAAGGGAGTTATCTCAATGTCGAAGATCATCTGTTCCGCAGCCATTCGTGGCGCAAAGAATATCATTGACATGGCAGAGGAAAGCTACGAAGAAGCCTTGAAGAAATACGGGGCCGAACAAGAAGTATCATTTCCCAATACAGCCTACTACTTGCCGATCATTTATTCCATGCTCGGCGCAAAGGTACAGAAACTCGGTGACATGAAGGATATCTTCCTTGAGTGCCGTAAGCTTATGCCACCTGTGGTTTCCGAGGATATCTGGTTACCTTACTTGGCTCCTGCGTTGGATGCCGGTATGGCAACCTTTTTCGCTGAGGAGATGTATGAATCAATCCGTTACTTGAACACCCCAGAGTTCTATACAAAAACCGAGGATCCCACAGCTGAGAACATTTGGTTGGGTGCAGCGGATGATGTAATTTTTCGGAAACGTGGTGTTGAATTTGTAGACGGTACTGCACCAGGCTTTGCTGCCATTATGGGTTCGCCCAAAGATAAAGAAGTGGCATCTAGAATAGCCCTCGAACTGCAGGAAAAAAATCTTTATATTTTCATGCATGATTCCACTGAAGGTGTAAGAATGCCGGAACAACTTGTAGCCAATGGCGTACAGGTTGGTTGGAATACCAGACTGGTACCTTTTGGGCAGAGTTATACTACTGCGGTTTTTGCCATTGGTTTTGCCTGTCGTGTGGCCATGGCTTTTGGTGGAATTAAGCCCGGTGACTATAAAGGAAACTTGATCTATAATAAAGATCGTACTTTTGCTTTCATTATGGCTTTTGGTCCAGTTAGTGACGAGTGGTATGCTAATGCAGCTGGTGCCATTAACTGGGGTTTCCCAACCATCTCAGACTATGATATTCCAGAAGTATTGCCCACCGGAATTTGTACTTACGAGCATGTGGTATCTAATATATCCCATGATGAGATAGTTCAGAAGGCCATTGAAGTTCGCGGACTGAAAGTGAATGTTGCCAAAATTGATATTCCCATGGCTTTCGGCCCTGCATTTGAGGGTGAGCGAATCCGTAAGGATGACCTTTTCATGGAATGTGGTGGTGGTCGTACTAGCGGTGTTGAGGTTTTGGTCTCTAAAGAGATGGACGAGATTGAGGATGGCAAGGTTATCCTTGAAGGTCCTGACATTTGCGATATTGAAGAAGGTCAAAACTTACCAATCGCTATCTTGGTTGAAGTTGCGGGTCGTGAGATGCAATCTGACTTCGAGCCTATTCTTGAAAGACAGTTTCATCACTTGATCAACTATGTTCAAGGTATCATGCACATCGGCCAGCGTAACATTATGTGGATACGTATTGGTAAAGGTGCAGTTGAAAAGGGATTCTCCTTTAAACATATGGGCACGGTTCTCCATGGAAAATTGCATCAGGAGTTTGGTGCTATCCTTGATAAGGTTCAGGTAAAAATTTACACTGAGCTAGAGAATGTTGAGAAAGTACAGGAGCTTGCTAGAAACGTATATGACGGACGTGATCTTCGTCTTGGCGCTATGACCGATGAGTCGGAAGAAATTTTCTATTCATGTACACTGTGTCAATCTTTTGCTCCTAGTCACGTCTGTGTTATCACACCTGAGCGTATCGGAATGTGTGGCGCGTATAACTGGCTTGACGGTAAGGCTTCTCATCAAATCAACCCCACCGGACCAAACCAACCGATTCAGAAAGGTGCATGCACCGATCCGGATAACGGATACTACGATGGAATCAATGAGTTTGTAAAATCAGCTTCTCAGGGTGCTGTTACTGAGGTGAGTTGCTACTCTCTTATGAATAACCCTATGACTGCGTGTGGTTGTTTTGAAGCTATTGCCGCTATGCTGCCCCAATGTAACGGAATCATGGTTGTTAACCGTGATTACAGGGGAATGACTCCTTCTGGAATGAAATTTACTACCCTAGCCGGTATGGCTGGTGGTGGTATGCAAACACCTGGTTTTATGGGTGTGTCCAAACATTACATGACCAGTAAGAAGCTGTTCATGGCTGAGGGTGGTCTCAAAAGAATGGTTTGGATGCCTAAAATCATGAAAGATGAGATTGCCGACAAGCTGCGTCAGCGTTGTGAGGAAATCGGCATGCCTGAATTCTTCGATATGATTGCCACAGAAGAGCAGGGGACCACGGAAGAAGAGATTCTCGCCTTCCTCAAGGAGAAAGGACATCCTGCATTGGAGATGGAAGCTTCCATCGACTAAGCAAAAGGTGAGAAATTATCCGGGTTGGGTTCGTGGGATGGACGCTATTGCTGTCCATCCCAGTAAAGCCAACATAGGTCCGGACTCGCTTGATTTATAATACGGTTACAACTCTATAAAGAATCCGGACCCTTGACCCGGAACATTATTGCCAGGTACACAGGAGGACAACGACAATGGCCTTAACCGGTATACAGATACTCAAAATGCTCCCCAAGAAAAATTGTGGCGAGTGTTCCATACCCACCTGCCTTGCTTTCGCTATGAAAGTGGCTGCTGGACAAACGGAAATAGAAGCATGTCCTTACGTAAGTGAGGAGACAAAGGCTACTATCGGTGAAGCATCAGCTCCTCCGATTAGAACCATTAAATTGGGTTCTGGCGACAGTCAATTCACTATTGGTGGTGAAACTTGCCTGTTCCGTCACGAGAAACGTTTTGAAAATCCCACTGGAATCGCGGTAGTAGTTTCTACTGAAGATAGCGATGGTGATGTGGATGGTAAACTTAACCGTTTTAATACATTAGAATACGAGCGGGTTGGTGTGCATATGCGTGCTGACTTAGTTGCCGTTCGTGATGCCAATGGAGACGGTGGTGCTTTTAAAGCTCTGACCGAGAAAGTACTAAATACCTGTCCTAAAGCTGCTTTGATTCTCATGACTGAGAATATCGACAATATGAAGGGTGCTGCAGAAATCTGTGGGGCCAGAATTCCTTTGATGTATGGTGTTACCGCAGCGAATCAAGATGCCATGGCAGCTCTTGGTAAGGAAAATGGTTACCCGCTGGGTGTTAAAGGAAGCAATGTTGATGAATTAATTGACATTTCTGAGAAACTGGTTGCCGCCGGTATCAAGGATATGGTTATCGATACTGGTGCACGCACCGTTCGAGCTGCTTTTGAAGACAATGTAGTTGCTAGAAGATCTGCTGTTAAAGCGAAATTTAAACCGCTGGGCTTCCCGACCATCACTTTCCCCTGTGAGATTGCTGATGATTCCATGATGGAAGCTATGGTTTCTTCTATCTTGATTGCCAAGTATGCTGGAATTGTTGTTCTGAGCGACCTTAAGGGAGAAACACTTTTTCCTTTGTTGCTTGAACAACTCAATATCTTCACTGATCCTCAACGTCCGATGGTTGTTCAGGAAGATATTTATCCAATTACTGGTCCAGGTGAAGATTCACCGGTACTCATTACTTGTAACTTCTCACTCACCTACTTTATTGTATCCGGTGAGATTGAAGGATCAAAGGTACCGTCTTGGTTGCTTATTAAGGATACTGAAGGTCTATCGGTTCTTACCGCTTGGGCTGCCGGTAAATTTGGGGCTGACCTCATCGCGCAATTTGTCAACAAATCAGGAATTGCAGACAAGGTTAAACACCGTGATCTGATTATTCCCGGTTATCTGGCCACCATCAAAGGAGAGCTTGAGGAAGAGCTTCCTGAGTGGACCATTACCATTGGTCCTAGAGAAGCTGGTCACTTGCCCGCATTCTTGAAAGAGTGGAAACCTTCTAAATAAGAAGGGATTAGGATGGAATTAAAAAAGGAGAGAGTTTGACTCTCTCTTTTTTTCCTTCTAGTGTCGGCTGGTTATAATTGAGTTTTGGCTGACGCGTATCCCGGTAACTACTTGTTGTCCCCCTCCTGATATCGAGGTGGATTAGTGCCGGATGGGGGCTATATCTTGCGTGAAAGTTGCTTTGACGACTTGTTCATGGAAGCTGGCCCCTTCTTTTATATTATTACGATAGAACGATTAAATCGTGCAAGAGGTCCAAGATAAATTAATATGGATCTTTGAGCGGTTAATTTGGAATAGATAATTTTTGGAGAACGACATGGGTAAAGGAATGGAACACAGGGCCGGTTCTGTAATGGTCGTCGGTGGCGGTATTGCCGGAGTGCAAGCCGCCCTGGACCTTACCGATCTTGGTTACTACGTCTATTTGGTCGAAAAGAGTCCGGTAATCGGCGGTGTTATGGCGCAGCTCGATAAAACTTTTCCGACTAATGACTGCTCCCTCTGAATTCTCGCGCCGAAATTGGTAGAGGCCGGTCGGTCTCCAAATATCGAAATGCTCACCAACGCTGATCTTATCTCAATGGATGGTGAACCCGGGAATTTCACGGTTAAAATCAATCAGCGTCCCCGTTATATCGACGCTGATAAGTGTACAGCCTGTGGCTTGTGTACTCAATACTGTCCTAAGCATCATGTGGATGAATATAATGAAGGGTTAGCTATTACCCGTCCCATTCATATTGATTATGCTCAGGCCGTACCTGCAACTTACTACATAGATCCTTCAAGTTGTTTGCACCTAAAGCACGATACTTGTCAGATTTGTGTACCAGTTTGTCAAAGTCATGCTATTGACTTCTCTCAACAATCAACTGAGAAGAGTCTCCAAGTGGGAGCGGTGGTTCTCTCTCCCGGTTTTGGTAAGATTTCTGATGAAACCCTAGCTAAATACGGCTATGGAAAACATCCCGATGTCGTTACCAGTATCGAGTTTGAGCGGATGACTAATGCTTCTGGTCCATTTATGGGCGAATTGAAATGTTTTTCCGACGAACGTCATCCTAAGCAGATTGCTTTCATTCAATGTGTTGGTTCTCGTGATTTGGGTTGTAATAACGGGTATTGCTCCTCGGTGTGCTGTATGTATGCCATCAAGGAAGCTATGGTTGCTAAAGAACATGATCCGGAAGTAGAGATTACTATTTTCTACATGGATATTCGTACCCAGGGTAAGGATTTCGACGCAGCTCAAAAACGGGCAGAAGCCATGGGCATCAAATTTGTCCGGGCCAAGGTCGCTGATGTAACTCCTTGGGAAAACCGTTTGCAACTCACTAGCTCTACCCTTGAAGGAGAGCATCGTTTCGAAGCTTTCGATATGGTGGTCCTCTCTGTTGGTTTGGAAGCGCCCCGTGACGGT
>Ga0224507_10000349_pt1 | contig 18143 bp, 20 predicted proteins | sample SF_Jan12_sed_USG_3_FD_170159 | JGI IMG/M metagenome (GOLD analysis project Ga0224507, IMG submission 170159) | Sediment microbial communities from San Francisco Bay, California, United States - SF_Jan12_sed_USGS_13 | ecosystem: Environmental > Aquatic > Marine > Sediment | place: USA... | reverse complement strand
TCGAATTATTTTCATTACAAGTATTTTCACCGTAGAATTGCGGCAAGTATTTTCCTTGCAAAAAAAAGCGGCAAATTGATTGCCGCTTTTATAAAAAAATATTATTAAAATAATTACAAATAATTAAACAGCGATAGACCCTGTATTTTTGTGTAAGCACTTTGGGCTGCCTGCAACCCAGTAAGCTGCAAATTTAAACGAGTAATTGCTTCGGAATAATCAAGATCTTGTATTGATGATAGAGTGGTATTCATTTGCAAACTAAATGCTTCGTTGATATTTAATTGTTTGTCCACTGTATTCAATCGCGCACCTATCCTGGCGCGTATTTCAAGCACTCGACCGACCGACTCATCGAGATCCGTTAATGCTCTATTCATCGAATTATGAAAGTGAGCCAGATCTTCTGGGCTACTTTGAGCTGAGACCAGTGCATTTGAAAAATTCTTTACCGTTTCAAACATACTTTGATTATTACTTGGGTCAATAGTAAATCCATCATTTTGATCAAGCGTATATACCGCCGGTGGTGGAAGCGGAACATCCATTGGCGGCGTTGTTTTAACTGACGGTGCACCGGTTAACGAAATTTTAATCCCCAACTTATCCAGGCCTTGTACGGTAGCACCTTCCTCGTAAGTGACACCTCTAGTTAATCGGCCTTCTATAGCAGTAACAAATGCGGCCTCGGTACTACCAACATCAGAGACGGGCTCAATAATTACCCCTGCTGAATCTAAAACATAATATTCCTGTGGATCATATAAATTCCCTGACGAAGGCGGTAAAAATTTCACTTGATAGTTGCCAGGAACATATGGACCAAGCTCGGTACCCGGATCAATTATCCCTGTACCCAAATTTGTTGCATTTTCACTAGTTTTAAAAGTTCCGTTTCCATTTTTAATTTTCAAAAAAACATCACTACCCGAATCCCCCATCGAAATTGATGTGGATTCACTCATTTTAATAAAGCGCTGCCCGTCATCACCAAAATAATCGAAACCACCCAAACTGTTAGCAGAGAATGGCTTGGTTTTCCCCTGAAACCCAGAAAATATATATTCGCCATTACTATCTACTGTATTTCCCAGTGAAACCAACTGATCCAACAGTTGATCTACTTCTTCCTTTATGAAGCGACGGGTTTCAACATTCTGACTATCATTGTTTGCTAATACCATTAATTCACGCAATCGTTGTGCAGCTGCCCCTACACCATCTAAAGTCCCCTCTTCCAATGACAATCGGTTTTTTGCATAGCTTGAGTTAACCTGATATTGGTCAATCTGGTTAACTGACTCCATTAAATCCAGCGATCGCGCAGACCCATATGGGTCATCCGAGGGAGCAGTAAGTCGTTTTCCGTTGGTTACCTGGAGTTGCGTTTTACTTAAATCCAGTTGCTGTTTAAGCATTGCGTTAAGCGATATTTGAGTGAGTGCATTAGTTGAAACGCGCATAACTACCTCCTAACCGCTTGGAGTAAAGTCTGAAAAATTTGATCAGCAACACTAATGACCTGCGCAGCTGCAGCATAAGATTGTTGAAACTTCAACATATTGGCCGCTTCTTCATCCAAATTAACCCCGGACAATGAATCCTTTAATCCTTTTGCCTGAGTCAAAAGCGCATATTGTGATTGATAACTAACTTCAGCCTGATGCGTTTCGTTACCCACTAATACAACCAGTTCACTATAAGCATCATGGTATGAGGCATTTCCACCAATCATCGTTCCGGCATTCTGTAAGTTACCCAACAATATTGCATTTCGGTTATCACTAACACCGGATGTATTTGGTGTTACTGTAAAAGAATCTCCAACAAATGCTTCTCCAGAAAGTTCGACACTCCATCCATTTTGACTGACAGTAGAAAGTAACGGATCACCCGGTATTGGCGGATAAGGCAAAGGACCAACAGTTTGAGGAACCAAAAAGCTATCGGTATAAGTTATTGAGTACTCGTCAGCAATTGGGGGGGCAACTGGACCACCTGAGTTAGTAAACGTAATTGTTGCCGGTTGCGAAAAATCAAGATCATTTATATTGGTAATTGTTGCTTCAGATATAGATGCTGAACCCAAATTTGTTGAGAAATTACTGCCTGTTCTTAATGGATGTGCTGCCGCAATCAAATTGGGGTCTGTAATTCCAACGTTTATTTCACCAGCGGGATTTCTTGTTGGGCGAATATAAAATACGTCGTTTACTCCTGGAAAGGCATCAAGTTGAATCTCCATACCAATATCTTTACCTGATGCCGTAATCGAACTAAATTCAGTAGGAGGACCTGCAGCATTAATAACTAAAGTTTCAATTCTATTGGTTGAAAGATCTTTTAAGTAAAATGATGTTCCGGGTAATGCAACGCCATTATTTGTCAGTTGATATTCACTGGTACTTAAATTATTGACATCACTCAAGCCAACTGTGATATTGGCTGCACTAACATTACTAAGATTTCCTGTTGCATAGAGTTGAACTACATCGGGGTTACCAGCTGTTAAGGACGGGATTTTAGAAAAACCACCAAAAAAATCAGTCCCTAAATTGCTATCTAAATCCAGCCCCTGAATATGCTGGGCATTAAACGTTGTAGAAATACCCAAGGCTAAGCGGCCTAAATTATTAATAGAGGGTTGCAGCACCTCCTTACGAAAGGCCAACGCACCACCTAGTTCACCACCAGTTAAAAAATCACCAACATCTGAAGCCGCACCAGTTACCGGGTCAATATATCCAACAGCTCTATTTTGTGGATCATTAGGATCATTGATGGCCGCCAGTTTCATCGTCTTAGTCGCCAACACTAAACTTTGTCCATTACCCACAAATACATTTATCGATCCATCTGTTGATTTTACAGTTTTCACACTTAGATGTTCCGACAACTGATCAACCAAATGATCTCGCGTGTCTAGTAAATCATTCGGCTCCTGCCCTCCACCAATGCCTCGGGCAACGATGATATCTTTGTTAAGATTGGCTATTGCAGATGCAATCTCATTTATCGCTGATACCTCATTGGCAATTTTGTTGTTTGTCGCTTTCTGCAACGTTGAAAACCATGAATCCATAGTCGCGAAACGGTCCACCAATGAACCCGCGTCAGTTAATAAAACATTTCGCGCAGGGATAGAAGCTGGATCATCAGAAAGCTCTTGTAACGAAGCAAAGAAATCATTAAGAGCAGGACTTAAACCAGCATCCGGGTCAGCAACAAGATTGTCCACCTGTGATGCAAATTCGTGATAAACGTCAAAATAACTCGAGGTTGCTGTTCGCTGCCTAACCTGCTCTGCAGCATGCTCGCTGAATAGTCGTTCCGTAGTAACCGCTTGAACACCATTGCCAATAAACCCATTGCCCGAAGCAGAAGGATATCTTGTGGCCAAATCAACCCTTTGCCGAGAATACCCGTCGGTGTTAACGTTGGAAATATTGTGGCCAATTGTATTAAGTGAGCGTTGAAATACCTGAAGTCCAGATATTCCAACTTTCAACATATCACCATTAGGCATAATTAACTCCTATCGACTCAGCTTAAAAACTTACCTGATTAGTCGCTTTGCTTTGTTCAATCGTTTGAAAATTAAGTAACGCATCATTCATCGGTTTATCACCCAGGATACGTTGGATTTTTTTCGCATACTGCGGGTCAGTCGCATAGCCCGCTTTTTGTAATGAATTTGTAAATGCTTCGGCACTGTGTGTATTTCCCAGTGCATCAGAATAACGAGGGCTCTCTTTCAAGAACTTGACATAATCTTTAAAACTTTCTTCATAGGAATCATAAACACGAAAATTAGCTTGACGGGTTTGCGGCTTATTACCGATGTACTCAATTGTGGATATTGATGCATTTTCACCACTCCAACGATTATCTGCTTTTATGTTAAAAAGATTATGGCTACTTTTTCCGTCTTTATTCTGCACTACATATTTCCCCCAACCGGTTTCGAGTGCAGCCTGTGCCAATAATACTTTTGGTGTAACACCAATTTCTTTTGCTGCGGTTTCAGCATGTGGCATTAACTGCTCGATGAATTCGTTAGGTGTTTTTATTACTTCCTGGGACTTGGGCCGAGCAGACATAACATTTGTCTTTTTGTTAACATCATCTGTTTTTAATTCGCCATCAGTTTTTAATGACTCTTGAGGAAGGTATCGCTCAAGCTGCTTTACCAGTGTGCTGGCAAGCCCAATTCCACCTTCCTTTGATAGCTTTAATGCGAGCTGGTCATCATACATTTCGCGGTAAAACTTTGCCGAATCGGAATCAAATAGCTCGTCACCCATATTGGCGTCACGCATGGATTTCAACATCATTTTAAGGAAAACTGACTCAAATTCAGATGCAACTGACTTAAGCGCCTCTTTTGAATCTGATTTTGCTTGTAACTTAATCTTATTAAGTCCGGCTAAATCAAAATAGTTTTCTTGAACCGCTGAAACCATAACTAGCTCACATATTTATTGAAGTATATAGGGGTAACTTCAATATGCATGCCACTTGTGACTATCCCGCGCATTTATCTTATTTAGGCTTTTGAAAATTCATGAAGGGGAAGATAAAAAAGAGATCAAAACAAATAAGTAATGACCTCTTTTTATCTATTTTTATCTATTTTTTAAATACGAAAAACCAAATTAAATATTATATTACAATCAATTCAGCATTTAACGAGCCTGCTTCTTTTAATGCCTCAAGTATGGCAACAAGATCACCCGGTGCAGCACCTACCTCGTTAACCGCTCTTACAATTTCATCCAGCGAAACACCTGGGTTAAATAGAAACATTCTGTTATTTGCTTCTTCTATTTGTATATCAATATTTGGAACAACAACAGTGTCACCTTGAGCCAATGCATTTGGTTGTGCCACATTAGCACCAGCTTTAATTCTAACCGTTAAATTACCATGTGATACTGCCGATGGGCCCACCGAGACGTGACTACCGATAACAACTGTGCCTGTTCTTGAGTTAATAATTACTTTGGCTGATGTCTGGCCCGGTTGCAATTCAATATTTTCAATAATAGACATAAACGAGACACGCTGTGATGGGTCTCTTGGTGCGACAACCTGTACAGAAGAACCATCCATAGGCGATGCGGTTCCTTCACCCAGTTTTGTATTAATTGCTTCAGCCAATCGACTAGCTGTTGTGAAGTCCGCAGAGTGTAAATTTAGTATTAAATGATTACCCATATTAAAGCTAGTTTTCACACCTCGCTCAACCATCCCACCGTTTGGAATTCGGCCAGTACTGGGGATGTTCACGGTTACGCTTGATCCATCCTTGGCGGCCCCAAAACCACTCACGACAAGATTACCCTGTGCAATGGCATAAATATTACCGTCAGCGCCTTTTAATGGCGTCATTATCAAGCTTCCTCCGCGCAGACTTTTTGCATTACCTATTGAAGAAACTGTTACATCAATTTTATGCCCAGGTTTTGAAAATGCTGGCAATGTTGCCTGAACAGTCACTGCAGCAACATTTTTTAGTTGCGGTGTCGCATTGGCCGGCAGAGTTATGCCGAACTGCGCTAACATGCTGCGCATACTTTGCACAGTAAAAGGCGTTTGCGCAGTCTGATCACCCGAACCATCCAGACCAACAACCAAACCATAACCGACCAATTGATTGCTTCTTACACCTGCAATATCTGACAAGTCTTTAACACGCTCAGCATAAACAACATTTGTCATCATTAGCAGTGAAATAAGCACACTGGTTCGATACGTTTTCAAATAGTTCATAGACAATACTCTTTTCCTGTGGTGTGAATGTACGGACTAAAAAGGCCACCATTCACTGCTAAGAAACTGTGTAAACCAACCCTGTGTATTCGCTTGCGCCAGCATCCCCGTTCCACCGTAAATAATCTGCGCATTCGCAACACTGGTTGATACGACTGTATTATCACTTCTAATGTCAGCCGGTCTCACTATTCCTGAAAAACGAATATGTTCGTTTCCCTGATTAAGTGACATACGTTTTTCACCCTGAACAATAAGATGTCCATTAGGTAAAACATCTGAAACGGTAACCGTTATTCGCCCATTCAAACTGTTGCTCTGACTGGAATCACCAGAACCTGAAAACGATCTTGAAGCATCAAGTGAATTAGCTAAGAAATTAATGCCCGCTGCGCTCACCGGTCCACCTAAAAGCGTAGGTGTTGCCATATCAATCTGGCTATCCTTTCCAGTGTTCGTGCTCGCACTTTTTCTCGCATTCGTATTTTCACTCAGTACGACCGTTATAATGTCACCCACCCTTTTCGCTGATACATCAGAGAAAAATGAAACGCCATATCCATTCTGATATATCCCACCATTTTCGATGGGTGGCGGCGTTGATATAATTGGCCTAACTGGTACAAAATCCGGCGATACTGGCTGCGGTTTGTTTGCCGCACAGGCAGTTAATAACATCGATACTATAATAAATAAAATTTTCATAATGATATTACAACGTTTGGCTTAAGTTTCTCAGCATTCCATCTACCGCTGATACTGCTTTTGAGTTCATCTCATATGCTCGTTGAGTTTCGATCATATTCACTAGCTCTTCCACTACATTGACGTTAGAACTTTCAAGCGAACCCTGAATCAACGACCCTCGTCCATTTAATCCCGGTGTGCCTACCTGTGGATTACCGCTTGCAGGCGATTCGATAAACAAGTTCCCACCAACCGGTTGTAATCCTGTAGGGTTAACAAAATCAGCAAGTTCAAGATTACCCACCTGATTTGCTGTGACCTGCCCCGGTAAGGCGACAGTAACCGCGCCATCAGCTGCAATAGAAACAGATAACGCATTTTGCGGGATAGAAATTGCCGGCTCTACCGCGTAACCACTTGCCGTAACCAGTTGCCCCTGAGAATCCAGCCTAAATGAACCATCACGTGTATAACCAATATCGCCACCGGGCATTTGAATTTGCAAAAAACCTTTGCCTTCAATCGCGACATCGAAGCTATTTTCTGTTTGTATAAAATTTCCCTGACTATGCAGTTTTTCTGTTGCAACTGTGCGCACACCACTACCCAACATTAAACCCGATGGTAGATTGGTGTCCTCACTGGTTTTACCACCAGGCTGACGTATATTCTGATAAATTAAATCCTGAAATATCCCCCGGCCACGTTTAAAACCATTTGTGCTAACGTTCGCAAGGTTATTGGAAATAACAGCCATACGTGTCTGCTGTGTTTCCAGACCTGTTTTTGAAATCCATAATGCGCGATCCATAAATACCTCGATCTCTTTATTTTGTGTTTTTCTGTAAAACGTTTTGTTAAATTAAATATCTTTTAATTTGAAACGGCAACATCTATACCAAATCCAAAAACCTTATTTCTACTTACCAACGTATTTAAACTTTCTGAATAAAAGATGAATACACTAAGTTGTTACTTAACTCATTTTCATTAATGCATCGGTGGACTTATCTACCTCTTCCGCCGTACTCATCACTTTAACCTGCATATCAAAACTTCGAGTGAGCGAAATCATTTTTGCCATTGCTTCAACAACACTCACATTACTTCGCTCAAGCGTGCCGGGCATTATTTTTACATCCGCATTCGCCAAAGCTGGCTGATTATTCTTTTGTCTAAAAAGTCCATCACGGCCTTTTTCTAAGTCAGATATATTTGGGTTAACTAACCTGACTCGATCAATCTGAGCTAACTGTGCAGCGGCCTGACCAACAGGTCTAATCGTTATAGTGCCATCAGCACCAATCGTTAGTGTCTCATAGGGTGGAATACTAATCGGACCGGCATTTCCCATCACTGGTAATCCACTTCCGGTAACAAGTAAGCCCTGTGGAGTTGTTCTAAAATCACCGGCGCGCGTATAGGCCTCTGTTCCATCTTTTGCCTGAACAGCAAAAAAACCGTCTTGTTGAATCGACATATCTAACGGGCGACCTGTACTTTCTACAGGACCAGGTTCAAAATTAATTCCGGGTTTTTCCGTCATAGCAAATGCACGGGTTGGAAGCCCCGGCCCAAAGACCGACATACTTCGCTGTTGCGCTAAATCTTCGCGAAAACCCGTTGTACTAACGTTAGCTAAATTATTACTGTTCATCCCCTGCGAAATCATAACTTCTTTCGCACCCGACATTCCGATGTAAAGCATCCGATCCATGATCGATTCCTTAATTAATTTGATTCACAAAATAAGGAATTGCAAGAGGTAGGCCTAAAGAGAAAAAAACGGGGGAAATAGATAGGAAATAAAAAAACCGAACCTTAAATAGGCCGGTTTTTTATAAAATATAAAATAATATTGAAAAAGTGCTTAAAAAATTATCGAATATTCAACAATGTTTGTGTTAATTGGTCTGCTGTACTAATTACCTGCGCATTTGCCTGATAATTTCGTTGCGAAATTATCATATTTACCAATTGATCGGCAATTTCTACTGTGGATGCCTCCAGCGCACCGGACTGAAGAAGGCCAAGACTTGCCGTACCCGGTTGCCCAAGTACCGTATCACCGGCATCAAATGACTCACTCCAAAGTGAATCGCCTTTTTGATTTAGTCCTTGGGGGTTTGGTACATTCGCTAATGCAACCATACCTAACACTTCTGCATTACCATTTGTATATCGGGCAAATACAACACCATTTTTCGCAACATCGAACCCGGTTAACCGGCCAGTTGTAAAACCATCCTGCGATAATTCATTTACCGCAAAATCATCCCCATATTGAGTAGTCGCTCCAAAGTCTATTGTAATCTGAACATCGGCGGCACCTGTTGAAGGCCGAAAAAGATCGTACACTACCGACTTTGAAACTGAAGCAGGATCACCAACAGTGCTTGTATCAAGCAATGTCCCATCATTATTGAACTGTAAAAGAGCTGCATTACCAGCCGTTCCTGCCACTGAAACAGCTGGCGGCACTACTGCTGGTGGTGGTAATCCATTGTTAGTCGGCGGCACTTCCTGACCATCGATGTAAGTTACTACCTGCCACAAGTCATTTACAATCGGGTCTACCCCTGGAGCAGGAAGAGGATCCGGATTACTTATTTTTCGATAATATAATTGTGCTGTATGGTCCCCACCCAGTGAATCATAAACTGTCGTTGCCGTTACGTGATGAAATGTTGTTGGGTCATTAGGATCAAAGGGAGTTACCCCTGTACCATGCTCATAATAAGCACCAGCAGTTCCTAACGGAATATAATCCGCGTTCGTAATATTACCATCCAAGTTTACGTTAACGTCTACCGATGTTGTCGCGATAGGCGCTCCAATTGTATTACTTAGCGTTACCGACTGTAAGGAACCTGTATTAAATAATGTATTACTAGCGCCGCCGGCACCAGTTACTACCGGAGGAAATACTTGAAGTTTTTGCCCTGTAGAATTGACAACATCACCATCACGATTTAAACCGAAGGTTCCGTTACGTGACAAATAACGCCCTTTATCGTCATTAACAATAAAAAAACCCTGTCCGGTAATCGCTATATCAGTACTGTTATCGGTGTACTCAATATTACCCTGCGAGAATAGTTGGCGTATATTCGACGTTCGAACACCACTACCATTAGTCACTGCTGAAATTCCACCGTAAGCAGATGCGTAAACATCGACAAACTCTGCTCTGGATTGTTTAAACCCTGTCGTTGCCGCATTGGCAATATTATTCCCGGTTACTTTTAAATCCGTTGCTGATGAATGTAATCCACTCAATGCGATTCTAAACGGCATAGCTCTACTCCTTTTTATAACGAGACAGCAAAATACTTTTTAATTAAACTAATGTAATAGCATTAGGGTAATGTTCTTTTGTTAAAAATAATTATCTAAATAATTTCACGTCAAGAGAGAATCTCTCTGACCTGACTCATAGTACGCTCACCAATACCGGACACATTCAATTTCATTTGCTGCCCATTTCGACCCAGGGTTACGCTTTCTACCGGCGCTATCATCATGGTATCAAGCGAAGTGGATTGTCCGTCTATAATGGCGCTAGCGCGGATTTTATAGCTCCCTGCTTCCATCATTTCGCCCTTGTTATTTGTGCCATCCCAAGCGAACTGCACCACACCTTCTTTTTGTTCACCCATACCAACAGTTTTCAAAACTTCACCCGACTTAGAAAGCACTTCAAACTTAACGTTAGATGTTGATTGTTCCAGCTCAACCGCACCAAAAAAGCGATTACCTTCACCCTCGGGTAAAAAGGCTTCATCTCCAGGTACACGTACAAAACGACCAACCATACTCGATGCCTGCAAAGCTTGGTTGGAAACCATCGAGTTACTTAAACTATCCAGTGTTTTCTGCATGTCCTGCAAACCCTGAACAGTACTAAATTGCGCCATTTGCCCGAGGAACTCACCGTTTTCCTGCGGCTTCAAAGGATCCTGGTGCGCCATCTGAGCCACCATCAATTTTAGAAAATCCTCTTGCGCTAAACTATTTGCATCTTTATTCGTATCCTTTGTTTTATTCTGGATACCAAGTTGATCAATTAATGGATTTGAGTTATTAATAGGATCAGCCATAACATGTCCTCCGGACGATATTGCTTGTCTTTAAATTAGTCTTTAAATTAGTCTTTAAATATATTATTTCTATTTCTACATGCTCATTTATTTCGGCACAACACGCTCTCTTTGACAGCTACTCAGGGCGTATATATTTTATTTCATCGCAAAAAAATAAATGCACTGATTAGTTACTACCGACCTAGCTGTAATGTTGCCATTAACAACTGCTTAGTCGTATTCATCGCTTCAACATTATACTGATAGGATCTCGATGCGGAAATCATATTTGCCATTTCTTCTATCGCATTCACATTAGGCAAAAAGATATACCCTTCTTCATTTGCTAATGGATGCTCAGGCTCATAACGCATGCGTAACTCTGACTGACTTTCAACAATACCTTCTACCTTTACACCAGTCGTTGCCGGGTCATCATTAAACATATCCATGGCTGCAGAAAACACCGGATGTCTTGCACGATAGGTTGTATCTCTATTGCTACTTACCGTTTCTGCATTAGCAAGATTACTGGACGTGGTATTCAATCGAATAGACTGCGCACTTAAGGCAGAACCGGAAACATCAAAAGCACCTAATAAAGACATTTATTATTCTCCCTTAATCGCGGATGTGAGGGCCTTAATTTTACCCGACAAAAAACTTAAACTACTTTGGTATTGCATGGAGTTCTCGGCAAATTTTGCTTTTTCTATTTGGGCATCCACCGTGTTTCCATCAATAGAAGCCTGAAATGGTTGTCTGTATAACAATTCAGCAGATCCTGCACTATAACCACCTGGTTGTATGTGTTTTGCATTTGTGGTTCTAATGCTTCCGCCGCTGCTTCTAGCTTCTGCATTTTGCAACACCTGGCGAAAATCAAGATCACGTGCCTTAAAGTTCGGCGTATCGGAGTTGGCAAGGTTTGAAGACAATATGGCGCTGCGTTTTGCACGTACATACAGCGCTGTTTCATGTATACCCATTGCCTTGTCCAAATTGAATCTCATGATTTTCTCCAGATCGTTTACTTTTAATATGTTTCAGTTGTAAATAGCAATTGATATGCCATCAATTAGATATATTCCAGCCTATTATAAAATCCATATTTATCATGCAGATGGAGTCGAATATGACTCAGAAACAATATCGAAACTAATAACTTTAAGGAAGTGCAAGCAAGGAAGCGAAAGAAGGCGGCAATCAAAGAGACAAGAGCGGCAAAGCAAGGCCGTAAAAACAGCCTAAAACTAAAGTGCGTAGTTATGGCGCGTATTGATAAATTACACCACCCGGCGTTCTCACCATTTTATATATCGCTGTGTAACGCGTGGGTGACTCAGAACTACCAAGATATAAATACCCGTCGGGATTAGTTACACCAGCCATACGCGTTAAAATATCGGTTTTAAACTCTGATGAGAAATAGATCAATACATTGCGACAAAATATTAAGTCAAATTTGCCCAACGAGGTAAAACTCTGCTGTAAATTTAATGGTTTAAATGACACACGTGACCGAACTTCCGGAACAACTTCCCACAAATCCTCATTTAGCGTGAAAAATTTTCTTCGACGCTCCTCAGAAACTCCGCGCTTCATCGCGGCTTCATCATATTTTGCACGCTTGCTGTAATTTAGCATGCTGGTTGATATGTCTGTCGCAATTACCTGTATACCTCGAGGGAAAACACCCGCATTTTTAGATATGTATTCCTGAATAACCATGCTGATAGAATAAGGTTCCTGCCCGGATGAACAGGCCGAGGACCAAATTATAATTGGTCTGTCTTTTATTTTTGATAACTCGGGTAAAATTGTTTCTTTCAATACTTCATACGGGTAAGTATCTCGAAACCACATAGTTTCGTTAGTCGTCATTGCATCTATAATCTGTTCGCGTAAACCGGCATTTCCCGATTTTTTTAAGTGCTCTAGCAGTTCCGTATAACTAGCTAGCTCGCGATCTTCCATCAATCGATTTAATCGACTACTAACAAGGTAGTGCTTACTTGTACCCAGCACAATACCTGTAGCTTCTTCAAGATAGCTGCAAAAATCGCTATATTCCTGATCTGAGATAATTCTTTCTTTCAAGTTTATTCTCTAATTTTAAATAATTAATCGTCTACCGCCGGTACTTTAACAAGCACTTTAATTAGTACTAATATATTGGCACTAGAACAAATGGGTTAATTTTATTTTACAGACCGCGTTCTTCAAGTTTAGGTACAAAATCGAGAATTCTCTGCTTTATCTCTATAATCAAATCATCGCTATCAAATTTTGACAGAAATCCATCCGCATTAACTTTTTCCAACAAGCTGGAATCAAATACACCGCTTAATGATGTATGCAACAAAACAATTAAACCAGAAAGTGCCTGATTTTTACGAATTTCGCCTGTTAATGTATAGCCATCCATCGCCGGCATTTCAACATCTGATATCACAATTGCCAAGCGTTTTAATTCTTCTGAGTCCTCTTTCGCCCACAATTCAAGCTGATCCAGCGCCAATCTGCCATCGTTACACACAGTATACGAAAGCCCTAGCTGATTAAGAGTACGTGTTACTTGATTACGTGCAACAGAAGAGTCATCTGCGACCAATACATGACAACGACTTGCAATTGCCTGGAACTCTTCATCTTCTGTGCCTGGGTTTGATGCCGCTAATTCATCCCCTGCAGCACCTGTAATTTCATAAAGCACTTTTTCTACATCAAGTATTTCAACCAGCTCATCATCAACGCGCGTAATGGCGGTCAAATAATGGTCATTACCTACCATTTTAGGTGGTGGTAAAATATCTTCCCAATGCATATTAATAATATGCTCAATTTTCGGTACCAAGAAACCCTGAATTTTTCGATTATACTCAGACACAATTATAGAGCTAGTCGACAATTCAGTATTTTCAGGCATCCCTAATGCCAGTTTCAAATCCACAACCATAAATGTGATACCCCGCATATTAGCAAGCCCGAGTACCGCTGGATGTCCGCCAGGCATTCTAGTTAATTCTTGGCAGGACACAACTTCTCTGACCTTAAATACATTAATACCGTAACGTTGCGAGCCATGTAGACGAAACAACAAAAGCTCAAGCCTACTTTGGCCCACAAGGCCTGTTCTTGCATCAACCTCATTTAAAACATTACGACTTGGGTTCTCACTCATTTTTTTACCACAATCAATATACTTCACTTATCTATCGGCAGCTTTTCTGTATTCCTTTACGCTATAAAAATTACCAATACACATTACCAATACACAGCACATTCATCTTTTACTAAATATCTGCATTGTTTTTGCACTCATTTGATCAAGCATATCTATATGCTCGACAATTACCCTCGACTTTACCGGGACCTTAAGCAGTTACTAAAACCCTAAGTCCAATCAGGCGCCATCACTTTATTATCCAATCAACCAGAAGTTAGGCATTGTCTTTGCATTTTCTACATCAATAAAGGGAAAACATTATGCGACTATTCTATTTTTTACTAATGCTATCGATGATTGGAACAAGCGCAGCAAGTACTGCGAAACAATATCATTCGCACGATGACATACGGTCTACCGTAAATGATTTTTTGCAAAATAGCCTTCAACTCAGTAAAGGTATCGAGCTTAAAACCACTGTTAGTCACTTAGATCCACGACTTAAACTAACAAGATGCGATATACCACTAAGTGCATTTGTTTCATCAGATATGAATCAAAATGCTAAGTTCTCAGTTGGCGTAAAATGCACTGACCAAAAACCATGGTCACTTTATGTGTCTGTTAACGTGGAAAAATTTACTAATTTATACGTTGCTTCCAGCCCTCTTTCCCGCGGCGAAGCAATAACTGAAGATAATATTCAACAAGTAAAGCGCGACATAAATAAATTAAGAAGCGGTTTTTACACCAACAAAGATGAATTAATCGGCATGGTTGCAAAACGAAGCATTCGTGCGGGCACAATATTCAGCAACAAACATATCACACCACCAATGATTATTAAGAGAGGCGATAATGTCGATATTGTTGCAAAAACCAGCTCAATCCTCATTCGCATGCCAGGGAAAGCCATGACTGATGGTGCCAAAGGACAGAGGATTCGAGTAAAAAACAATTCCTCCCGGAGAATAATTAATGCAATTGTAGTCACTCCAGGACTGGTTAAAGTTAGGATGTAATTATTTAATAAGTTTATTATTTTCAACAAGTTAAAATAATTCTAGATGATTACTAAAGTACTAGATAAAAGGCATGAGTCGATTGTGTGGGGGAAAACTTTAGACTTTTTAATTTTTTTTCTAAAGGTTTAAAGAATGTAGCCGTTAACCGAGTAGAATCAATTCGTACTTAAGGAGCTATAAAATGTCAATTAACCCATTATCTAGTGCTATCGGCGCAAAAACGAATCACATTAGTGATAGTCAACAATCTAAAAATGTTGGGCACGAGGTAAATCGAAACAACACCGCGCAATCAGGAAATGCTGCACCTGCTGCATCTGACACCGTCAGTATCACAGGAACAGCCTCCCAATTGCAGGCACTTGAAAAACAACTCGCCAGTTTGCCAGTTGTTGATGTGCAGCGTGTTGATTCGGTAAAGCGCGAAATTTCCAATGGCACATTTGAAATTAACCCACCTCGTATTGCAGATAAGATGATTCAAATTGAATCAGCGATTAGTCAAAGGCTGGGATAATATGTCTCCAAATACATCACAAAAAACGTTTCATGAACTTGCCAGAGCATTACTTGAAAAACAAATAATGCTAACGGATAAACTTAACGTTCTACTACAACGGGAATATGATGTATTGAGCTTACTCAATGTGGATTCACTTGATGTACTGGCAAACGAAAAGCAACCGATTATTCTTAATATTGATACATTAAATCAACATTGGTTATCTTTACTGGAGCTTGAAGGCGCTACGCTTGACGTGAAAGGCATTTATACTTTTTTAAAAACCTATGACAGTAATAAATCAACTAGCATTTTTCCTTTATGGGAAAAACTGTTAACTCAGGCAAAGGAATGCCAGCGCTTGAATACGATTAATGGTGCAACATTAACCTTACGTAACCAGGCAACTCAGCAAGCAATGTCAATCCTCCGTGGCCATACCCCCGGCGACTCACTGTATGATTTACAAGGGTCTGAAACACCGAATTATGCAGGCGGCCGCAGCATAGCAAAAGCCTAAAAGGCTATGTAGGTCTCACAGACTCACAGTATTATGCGATCGAGATCAGCCGGCTCATCAACATCCCATAACACGGGTTGAATAGCCGGCTTTAATGCCAGTAAACGCACTTTATTGAGTGTTTGACGATAGACATCTGCACCACCCCATTTAATTCCTGAAAATATTTCAGTACGCAATTGCTGCCTCACAGCCAGTAACACGTATCCGCCATCTTCCGCCGGTGTGATTACAACATCATCCTTACTATTTAAGCTTGCAAACACGATGCGAATTTTGTCTCTGTTTAATACCGGGCAATCTGAACCAATAATACAAACGCTCTCATATTCACCAAGCATGCTCTGAATAGCATTTGCCATTCTTTCACCCAAATCATCGCCAGACTGTTCATGCAAGGTTATCGCATAATCAGCAAGACAGGACTGAAAAAAAGAATGCCCCATGTTTTCCGAACACCATAAATGGCTATCCCATTCACCTTCACACACCACATTTGTTAGCGTATGGCGAAGTAATTTACCGTGATATTCTGCCGCACCTTCTTCACCCAAAGCGGGAATCAACCGCGTTTTTGCCAACCCGGCAATAGGTGGTTTTGAAAAAATAATGAGGGCATTGTTTTTGTTCATAACCTTTTTCATAACCTTTTTTTCATAACTTTTTTCATAAATATCTTTTTTTAAGCTCATCAGGACTCGAACCCAAAAAATAGGCCAACCGTAACTGCCACATTAAAATAATTGTTCGCCAAATACCGTACTTTTCCCACCGCCTGCTAGATGTAATTACTCGCGTCGATATACACAGCGGTAAATCAATTTTTTTAAGCATTTTCGATAACGCAACATCTTCCATCAATGAAATATCAGGAAATCCACCCAATTTGACAAATACTTCCCGGCGAACAAACATCGCCTGATCCCCCGTCGCAATACCGGTAAAACAGGACCGAAAATTCATCATTTTTTCAATAATCCGAAACATTAACTCACTCCCCGATAGACTCACGTCAAACCGTCCCCAGGGTTTATTTTTATGCTGCATTTGACGGGTAATTAATTCGAAAAAATTTGTTGGTAAGATTGTATCTGCATGAAGAAATAAAAAAACAGAACCTGACGCACAAGCCGCCCCCTTATTCATCTGCTTTGCCCTACCGGCTTCTGAAACCAGTAAATGATCACAAAGCTTATCTGCAACGTTACAGGTTTGGTCTGTGCTTCCACCATCTACTACAATAATTTCACATTGTTTACTGCGAAAAGATTGCAACGGCACTAGAAATTGCTCTAACGATTCAGCTTCATTAATGACTGGAATAATAATACTGATAACTTCAGGGCTGTTTTGCTCAGTCCCCAAGCGCACCACCACAACTACTTCCCTGCCCTGCAGTACAACCATAACAATGATCGGCAATCACAATCGATTTGTCGTTAATATTTTCCTGAGCTAAAGTACTGATATGCATTGCGCGTTGATTTTTTCCTTTAAGAGGCAACTCTAACATTTGATTAAAATCACAATCAAATAAATCACCGTTATAATCAACGCTAATTGTATTCAAACACATAACACCATCAAGATTCGATGCTGAATAATTATCGCGGAGCAATTGCATATAGTCGGCAAACTGACCTTTAGATATCAGCATACTACCAAAACGTTTAATGGGCATATTGGTAATGGTAAACAGTTGATTAAAATCGACATCAAATTTTTCTTTTAAAATTTCTTTATACGACGCTTGTAATTCAACTTGTGATGGAGGCAAAGTAGGCCCTTGGGGATTATATACAAGGTTTAATGTTAAATCCGAATGTTCTTTTCCATACCCAAGTGAATTCAATTCAGCAAGGCCTTTAAGACTAGTATCAAACACGCCTTTACCTCTTTGTGTATCAACATTATCTTCAAGATAACAAGGTAAGGAGGCAACAACCTCCACATTGTTTTCTGCAAGAAACTCTGCCAGTCCATCTTGACCCGGTTCAGACAAAATAGTGAGATTACAACGATCAATCACTTTAATATTTAATTTTCTAGCCTCAGTCACTAAATAACGAAAGTGTGGATTCAACTCGGGTGCACCACCCGTTAAATCCAGTGTTTTAACATCGGATGATTTCAAGTAATCAATGACTTGATTAACTGTCTCTTCATCCATATTTTCTTTTCGTTTTGGCCCCGCATTCACATGACAGTGCAAACATTGCTGATTACAACGATAACCCAAATTAACCTGTAATGTTTCAAGTTTATTTCGACGAATCGGCGGAAAATCCGTTTCTCTTAACAAAGGCAAAGTTGCGTGCATTTTTTTCTCCTGAAAAATTTAATCTATTTAACTAATTACTATTTAACTATTTAACCGTTCTTACAA
>Ga0224507_10000348_pt1 | contig 18183 bp, 19 predicted proteins | sample SF_Jan12_sed_USG_3_FD_170159 | JGI IMG/M metagenome (GOLD analysis project Ga0224507, IMG submission 170159) | Sediment microbial communities from San Francisco Bay, California, United States - SF_Jan12_sed_USGS_13 | ecosystem: Environmental > Aquatic > Marine > Sediment | place: USA... | reverse complement strand
TTCCAAGAAATCCATGGGTCCAAAGCCCATAATTCCAGGAGAAGTTCCATTGGCATAGGCTGGACTTCCTACTGCTACAACCCCCCCCCCATGTTAACAACACAAATGCTACAAAGAGTGCTACAATTGTCACTGCTTTCAGGATATATTCAGACAGAAATTACTGATACGATCCGGTTGGATGATATGATCCGTAAGCTGATTTGACATGATTTCATAATTTCAGCTAATGACATCTCATGTTCTAAACTGCATAATATCATACATGTCACAAACAATTGTATCCGATAAAATTTACAAAAGAGGTAAAGACATTGAGGAATATCTCAGTTCAAGATATTCAGAACCATGGGTTTCAAAAGCTAGAAGGTCAGAAATAGATGAAGGCCATGAAATATCTTTTTGTCCCTACTGTGATCAACAACTGGAGAGACCTTATTGGGAATCAAGATACAATGGGATTAGAGGTAGATGCCTCACATGCGAAGTAGTTTGGAATTTATCCTAATTGGCACTTATTCAAAAAAATCATCCAACCTCACCAGATGCGCGACATGTCATACACATCTGCGATGACACCAATGCTCATTCCTTACCCTGCATTCATCAAACGAAGGTGTTTCTTGCATAGAATGTAGGTAATGAACATGGTACAGTTCTAATTAATTGATTGTGTTTTTTTGATTATCAAATTGCATGAATGTTCTGAATGTGAAATCTAGAGTTCAGAATCTAAAAAAAGGCTCAAATTAGATAATTAAATCAACCTTCATAACCGATAGTTCTCATGCCCATACAAGGCTTTTTTCCTTTGCTCCAACATTTACAAGAACAAGAAATAGATTTTCCACTTTCTAAGTCTTTAACGACTTTATGAAAAACTCCCTCTCTAATTTTAGATTCAATAGATATTGTTTCATATCTATCAGGCTCCATGAATTTTGTACAAAAATTATGAACTTAAACATATTGGAGTTTAGAAACTAATTTTCATCGGGTTCATTTTCTACACTTTCAAAAGTCATTTTCTTTTTTTGACACGACTCGCATTTTTCCATAAGGCCAAATTCGTTTCTCAACTCGCCTTTTCCATCACATCTAAAACAATTCAAGTGGTTTTAATTTACTTTGATTGGCATTAAGGTTTCCTAGTAATCTAATTATCATGTCTAAGCATTTTCAAGTTTAGAATCTGCTGTAGACATCAATATTGTTAATTTTGTCTGGGTTGTCTGCGAAATAATACAAAATTCTATTTGAGTCTATTTCTACCCATTCTGACTCACCTGCATAGTTTACTAGATCTTCAAAAAGGCGTCCCCCAATCCCAGTTAACCGTAACAGTGCCTTTTCATCATGAATTTTTATCAGAAGTTTGATCAACTGTTTTCTCAATATGCTCTGTCCCTGAATGTTGATCTTATATTCAGTACCATTTATTTCGGTAATTCCAAAAAAATGATTTGGAAACATATCTAATCGTTTGATCCTTATTGAAAGGATTTTTTTAAGAGAATCTGTCATGATTGTCAGCCAAGGATTTTACATCCCCTTCACACAATAAAGGATTCTGTCACATTCTAAATCTCATAATTACTAAAACAGGTATTTCAACACACATTCCAACGTTGAACAAAATCAGACTGATCCCATATCCCAATACTTTTTGAACAGAGTCCATTTCCACATTGCAGAAACTCATGAATTCCTTGAGGCATCTTTGGTACATTTGAAATGTATCTTCTGTTTTAATCGATTCTCTGAACAACAGAAGACTTTTTTCCATTCTTCCAGGGTTTGTTCTGAGTGTATTTTATGGGCGGATAGTCCTGTTTTCGGGGTTGATTCGGGCAATTATTACCATATCATGTGCCAATCTGAATATTATTTGAACAGTATTTTTTTAAAGTTTCAATAGCAGATAAAATTGCCAACCTACTGGTTTTAGGATTATCAGGGTCTGGGAAATTTTCAATCATAAAGGTCATCTTTCCAAATTTTCCTGCAGCTTCAATATGATGAGTATTTTTATCAGTGTCAGGGTCTGCAACAATTTTTACATTGGTTCTTTCACTACCGATTCCTGACAAAGATAGTAGTGCTGCAACATTAATGTTGGCAGGAAATAAAGAGACAGCTTCTTTTGCAGTACCTTCAAAAATAGTCATAGGGGAACTAATGGAATCTAAATTAATTTTGGAATTTTCAAAAAATTTTGCACCCTTAAGGGAACGAGGATGTTTTGTCGTAGTAATAGATACAGATTCCAATTCATCTTTAACTGATTTGATTCCATCCAGACCGGCAATTGCACCAGATGGAAGAAAGATTGTTTTTTTGAAATCCTTGCAAGCATCAGACAAGATATCATAAATTGATTCATCTAGTAAAGCTCCAACACTCATAATCATCAGATCACGTTTATTTTGTAAAACACTCAATCCAGCATCTCTTACAGCATCTTGAGAAGCTGCCTCAACTACAATGTTAACTGGATGTGAAGATAATAAGTGAGGATTTTCAACAATTTCAGGTTTATTTTTTAGTTTTCCTACCAAAATTGCAGACGCTTCTTTAGAATCATCATACACATGAGTAAGAATTGCAGGGATTTGTCCAGAGTCAATGGCAAGTGCAATTTGAGTACCAATTGCACCACAACCTAACAATCCAATTCGTGTCAAACAGCATTATTAGAAAAGATTACTTAATTAATTCTAGTAATTAGCATACGTCTCATGAATGGTTTGATTTGGTTTTAATAGATCTTTGACCATATTTTTTTAGAGTTTGTTCAGTACTCTCCAATAGAATTTGAATTTTAGGATAGTCAGCATTGTCCAATAAATCATTTTTAATGACAAATAGATAACGTCTCTTTTGCCTGACTATACGCAATTTTTTTGATTTTGATACAGCATAGTTTTTCAAATCACTCAAGTTTGCAGAGATATCACATAATTTTATGAGTTTTGCATCTGATGAGGATTCTGTAAGTTGTTTAACATATTCTTGTTCTCTTTTCTTTTTTGGCAATGACATGTCTTTAGTTAGATCAGATACAAGTACTGCAACCTTACTTCCAAATCGCTCATACAAATCATCAAAACTAACATCAGTATTTTCTATAGAATCATGAAGCCAACCAGAACAAAGAATTTCTTCATCTATAACACCTAAACTTTTGAGTCTATTTACTACATCATCTAGATGTTTTGAATAAGGAGTTTTTCCGTCATTTCTAATAATTCCAGAATGTTTCTCTTTTGCGAATAATTCAGCATTTTTTACCAATTCCAAAGAATTTCTTCCACGTTTAGAAAAGAACTCTTCAATATTATGTTAAAGAAAATTCAAGAATGATTCATCATCAATCTATTTAAGATAAAAAACTAAAAGAAAGGATAGATTGAATTCAAATAAAATTTTGTTCAGTGTCACCATAATTTTGATATTTTCAATTACAATTTCTGCCTATGCAGATATAGAATCACCTAAAAAACAATTAAAAAAAGGCATTCCAATTGAAGAGATTCAATGTAATGTAGAACGTGAATTAGTTATTAGAAATAACGGGATGCCAGCATGTGTAAAATCTGAAACAGCAGAAAAGATGAAAGAGATAGGAATTGCATCAGATCCCATAAAATTTACGGATTTGAATAATGAGATTAAAGAAATGACATCAGATCCCATAAAATTTACGGATTTGAATAATGAGATTAAAACAGTTACAGCATCAAAAAATGAGATCGAGTCAATTCCTGCATCAAGTATGTCAATAGTGAATTTTTACATAACAGATCATGATTTGAACTTGGCACATAGAGGTATAGAGGTAGTATCAACTAGAGGATTGTTTGAGTTTACAATCAACGGCATTGCAATTGAAGGACCTAAAAATATGATTGAGACAGGACCTGATACAGGTCAATTTTACATTAAACTGGAATTACCAGAAACAATTGAGGGAAGAGCACTAAGTCAAGAAGATATTGTATTGATAAGATATTTGGATGACTCTGACTACTCTGGAGAAAAAAGAGTATTGGAAAAATCAATTCCACTTACAAAGACATTTGCCAATATCGGATCATCTGATAGTGGTGGTTCTAGGATAGGACATGAATTTACCGTGAGAATTTATGAACCTGATGCAAATGGAGATTCAAAAAATGAGGACAAGATACCATTAAGCAAATTAGAGTTCAGAGGTGAAGGAGGGATAAGAACAACACTTGCAAATCCAAAATTCGATGCAAATTCTGGATACCTAATTGAAAGTGGTCCAAACACAAGCACGTTTGAAGTTGTGATTAAAATTCCTCGAGAATTGGATGGAAAAACAATTCACATTGGGGATGAATATGAAATTAGATATATTGACAAATCCACCCCATCAAATACAAATGAAAAAATTATTCTGAAGGGTAGAATAGGATAGAGGATTAGATGGATCAGTTTTGTCAAAGTTCAGCATAACCTAAAGATTTTATTCAAACCTGCAAAGTATTGTTGTGCTCAATACAGTATACAAGGATGCAATTATCAATAGAGAAAAGATGCTTGCAATTCTAAAAGGTCCAAAATTTGAACAGATTTTACAAAAGGCACGAGGAAATTGGATAGAATTTACGCCTACAAAAGAAGAAGTGATCACCGCAGGAATAGATAGTAGTTTTAACAATACTAAATTTCAGGGAATCGAATTATGGGCAACTACGGCAGTTTCAGTGAAATCAGATGGAGAAGTATTGGTAGATTTACATCAATCAGGGCTCGGAGCCGCAGATGATATTTCAAGTATTGCAAGTAAAATGGAGATTGAAGCCTGTGAAAAAACGATAGATGATGTTGACATGGTATTGATGGACGGCTCATTACATTCTCAGTTAATGACAAGGCAAGCAAGATTAGGATCATTAATTGTGAAGATAATGAAGAAGAAGAACAATGTAATTTTTGTTGCAAAAACATCAAATACAAAGAAACAGTTTGAAAAGTTAGGTTCTCTTGCAGGAGATATTTTCTATTATAATCATGTAACAAATAATCCCGGATTTAGTAAAATTTTTGTAGAAAAAAAATATGGAACAGATAAAATAATTTCTTCAACTTTTGTAAGATTAAGTAATTCAACACCAATAATCAAACTGGAATTCCTAGGAGACCAACATGATGAAAAGGAGATAAAATCAACAATGAACAAATTATACAAAACTAGTATAGGAGGATACCCATATGCCCTTAAGCTTGCACACAATAACTGTAAAATATCTGATAAAGAACTTTCAAAAATGGTTAGTTTGTTAGGGTTAAGTAACGAAATAGGTTCACGAGAGGTGTTGAGTTGAGTTTAGGTTTTGTTATAGGCGAATCAAAACCCACATTTGTAACAGCGATGACTTCAAGAGCTCTATCAGTAGGAGAATATATCAAAATAAATTCAGATGAGGGAGAAATTTTAGGGTTAGTTGAAAGATCATCCATATCAAGTGCAGCATTTGCAGATGTGAAGAATTTTGATGAAGCATCAGAGAGTACTGAAATTGCAGAAATCAACAAGAGAGACAAAACATTTACCGCTCATATAGGAATTTTGGGGTTTTTAGAGAATTTAAGGAAAGGGCAATCAATGATACCCGCAATTCCACCAATTCCAGGTACCAAAATTACTCCCCCAACTAAGCAAGACCTAGAAGAAATTTTCAGTCCTAAAAAAGATGGATGGGTAAGTATTGGAAATCTTTTACGGAATAAATCAATCGATGCAAAAGTGAATTTAGATAAAATTGTTTCAAGACATCTAGGAATTTTAGCAATGACAGGCATGGGGAAAAGTAATCTAGTATCACTAGTCACAAAACAAATTTCAAAATTAAAAGGAACTGTAATAATTTTTGACTACCATAACGATTACACAGGTCTAAACATTCCACGAATTAATGTAATTGATGCAAAAATTAATCCAAGATTATTGGATGCAGATCAACTCGCAGAAGTACTAGAAATTAGAGATGGTGCAAATGTCCAACAACGAGTTTTAAGAATGGCATTTACAAAACATGTTAAAGAATCAAAAGAATTTTGGAGTAAGTTAGAAAACGAAGTAGATTTTATTGTAAATTCAGAAGATAAAAAACTAAAAGAAATTAGAACGTCGGCATATAGAATTCAAGACATCATAGAAGAATCTCAAAGAAGATTTGAAGATATTTTAGATCCAGATATGGGAGATCCAATTAGTTTTATCAAGGAAGGACGTACAAACATTCTAAATATTTCAGAGTTATCAGAAAAGCAAGCAAATGTCGCTGTTGCATTTTATTTACAGCAACTACTCAAAGATAGAAAAGATGCAAGTATTGCAAGACATGGAAAAACAAAGAAAGAGAGAAAGTTTCAATTCAATTCTCCGCTTTTTGTAATCATTGAAGAAGCCCACGTATTCATCCCAAAAGATCACGACACCAGTGCAAAATATTGGGCTGCAAAAATTGCCAGAGAAGGAAGGAAGTTTGGATTAGGTCTAGGTATCGTATCACAAAGACCACGAAGTGTAGATCTAAACGTACTAAGCCAAATGGGTTCATTTGCAATTATGAAAATTATCCAAGAAGATGACCAGCGGCAAATAGCCTCAGCAACAGAGTCCACCAGTCGTGAATTAATTGCCCAATTAGCATCACTAAATGTTGGAGATGCAGTTCTTGTAGGACAATGGACAAACCTTCCATCATTAGTACATGTTGAAGAAGTAAAGGAAAAGGTAATGGGGGCAGATCAAAGTGCAGTTGATGCTTGGGCAAAGGCAGACAAAATGAAAGAAATTGCAGTAGAGTCAACGCAAGGATTGATTCAGAAAGATTTACTATTAGACTAATGTTATTTTCACATATTTCAGACACTCATTTGGGATTAGTACAATATGGATCAGAGGAACGTGAACAGGATGTGTATGATGTATTTAATCAAGCAATCGACACATCAATAAAAGATCATGTTGATTTTGTAATTTTTGCAGGAGATATTTTTCATGTACCCAATCCAAACGGAACAGCGATTGTTCAAATGGGCAATGGATTAAAGAGATTAAAACAAAATGATATTGATTCATTTTTTATTTTAGGAGAACACGATATTAGTAGAATAAGAACAACCCCAATTCCGTATGTATATCACAATTTAGAATTCTCAAAATATATCGGTCAGGGAAAACCAGTGGATTACAAAGGCATACTCTTAGCAGGATTTGATAAAATAAGGAAAACAGAAATTCCGCAATATGAGAAAAATTTTACAAATATAGAAAAAAGTGCTGAAAAACACACGGGCCATAAAATTTTAGTTTTACATCAAGGAATAACAGAATTTAACAAATTTGCAGGGGAATTACAATCAACGGACTTGCCAAAAAATTTCACATATTATGCCATGGGACATCTTCATGATAAAGATATCAAACAGTTTAATCATCTTAATGGTCCTGTCGCATATCCAGGTTCCATAGAATTAACAACAAGCGAGGGAATCAAAGAAACAAAGAAAGGATTCTTTGAAGTGGATATTTCAGGAAAAGACGCAGTGCCCAATTGGATTGAATTAGATGCAAGACCTCAAATGTCATTTAAATCAGATTACCAAGAATTATCAAAAACAATTGACGAGATTTCCAAAAAAATAGTTGTCAGTGGGAAAAAACCAATAGTGGAAGTAAAGATCCAAGGGGAAAAAATTGAAACAGAACACATTCAGGCACAAATAGCAAGACTAAATTCAATGGTTCTCAGGTGTTTTTGGAGAATTAGTACGAAACAGATTTCAGATTCATCAGTATTTCTAGACCGGCCAAATGCCATTGATGATGAAATGTATAGATTATCAATAGCAGCTCTAGATTCTGAACAATATGCAAAATTTGCGATTAAAGAATTACTGCCAATTTTAACAACAGGGGAAATTAAAGAAGCATCGCAAATAGTTTTTGAAAATTTTGAGAGATTCAAAAAGGAGAAAAAGATATGATTACTTCAATCGAATTGGGAGATTTTCTATCACATTCAAACACAAAATTAGAATTTGAGAATGGAGTTACAGTTTTTGTAGGAGATAATGGTGCAGGTAAATCAAGTATCATTGATGCAATCACATTTGCATTATTTGGTCAACATACCAGAAAATCAAATAAAGGATTGATTAAACGTGGGACAAACCAAGGATTTGCAAAAGTTGGGTTTTCTGTAAACAGTAAACAGTTTGAGGCAGTAAGGAAAATTGACAGTAAAGGAACACTTGCAGCAAAATTTACAGAAGTAATAGGCGATGATCGTATTGAAATTGCTGCAGGAGAACGAAAACAATTTGGAGAATCAATGACACATGAAGTTGAAAGAGTCATAGGTCTAGATTTTGAAAAACTAAAAATTGCATCAATTGTTCAACAAGGAGAGCTAAACACAATCATTAATGCAAAACCAAAAGAATTCAAGGAATTACTCAATGCAATTATAGGAATAGACAAGCTCGATATTGCATCTGAAGCAATGAAGATAGTTAACAAAGAATTTCGTAAAAAAATAAGAGAGAATGTAGGATATGATGATACACATATTGAAATTTTATTGCGAGATCTAGAAAAGTATGAAAAAGAAATTGCGGAATCAAAACCTCAAAAAGATCAACTGGAATTAAAACAAGAAAAACTAAAAAATGAAGTAGAGGATCTAAGGAGGAAAATTGAAACTGAAACTCCAAAAATTGATAAAATCAAACAAATAGAATTACGAAAAAAAGAGCTATTGTCATATGCGAAAGAAGCAATACGTGAAATCCAGCGTGAAATCAATGAAAATGAGCATAAAATACAGGATTGTGAAGGTTGTTTTGAGCACTTAGAATTAAGATCAGACTTGGAATCAAAAGTCCAAAAAGTTGAGGATGTAATAGAAGATACAGTCAAAAAAATTCAAGAAATGACAAATCAAGTAATTTCATTAAAAGAAAAACAATTGCTTGCATCTAAACTACAGTTAATAAATAACAAATGCCCAGTGTGTGATTCAAACGTAGAAAAATTAAACCCACTTTTTCAAGAAACACATCTTCGACAAGAAATTTTAGAATTACAAAAACAAATTATTTCAAAAGAAAAAGAAAATGACATGTATAATCAAAAAAGAAAAGAATTTTCAGTAAAATTACAAAAAGCAAGAGATGCAGAAGCAACACTTAGAGCCCATTCTATTAACAATAAAGAAGAACTGATAAAAATTCAAAAGGATATAGAATTTAAGAAGCAAAAAATCCCTTTAACCACAAATCAGAACCTGCTTGAAATATCAACAATAGACCAGCATGCAAATATGATTTTTAAAAATATTTCAAAATTAGAAATTGAAACCAAAGGATTTGATGAGCAAGAATTCAATAATCTTAAAAAAACAGTAAATGAAAAACAGATGAATTTATCTCAAATAGATCAACAAGTTGGAGCAATCTTAGAAAACATTTCCAAAGGAGAGAAACAGATCATTGTGATTGAAAAAGCTGTTTCAGAATTAAAAATTGTAAAAGAATATGTAACAAATCTCAATGAAATTCAAACAAATGTTTTTAGTAGAGATGGACCGGTTGCTACAAGTCTCAGGTCTTGGGCATTGAATACAATTTCTGCTAAAGCATCAGAATACCTCACATTACTAAATACAAAAATTCAGAGAATTTTATTATCAGAAAAGATAAGGGATATTTCAATTGCATGTTACTCAAAAAATGAAGTTCTAGAATTGGAATCCCTTAGCGGAGGTGAGAAAGTAAGTGTAGCCCTAGCATTGCGATTAGGCATGGCAAGCCTTCTCGGTGCATCAAATCTTAACCTAATGATACTTGATGAGCCTACAACTCATCTTGATGTTGAAAGAAAAAAATCCCTAGTAGGAGTGCTATCTCAGTTATCAGATATTTCTAACTCTGAATCTCGAATGCAATTTCTAATCATCACGCATGATGCAGAAATCTTTGAGGATTCAACAGTTGAACAAATTTACAAATTTGAGTCATCTGAACAAGGTAGTAAAGTTACGATCCTTTAGGCAATATCAACAATACGAGTGATCATATCTTGATTTCAACCTGCATTAAATCTCAAAAAAAGATACTGAACAAAATAATGATTTGGTTTTTTAAGGATATGTGTAATCCAAAAATATTGAATGACTTTGTTGCTCGATGTAGAAAGTGCAAATCCAAAATCATTATTCCTGATCAAGGGCCTTGTACTGATTTAGAATACATGGATTACATTAATGCATATGACAAACAATGCAAATGCGGAAAAAATGATTGGGAATTAATATCAGCATAGAATCAATTCAGATTAATTCAAGTAACTATGTGATGAAAAAATACTAAAAAAATTAGTTAAAAGATCTAGTTCACAATTACTTTACCAGTCATCCAAGGATGAACCATGCAGAAATAGTCAAATGTCCCTGCTTCATTAAACGTAAATTCAAAAACAGATCCTGACAAGAATATGCCAGAGTCAAATACACCAGTCAATCCTGCATTTACAGTTCCACTTGTTACAGTATGAGATGCAGAGTCATCATTAATCCAAGACACTGTTGTACCTGATGCTACAGTGATTTCATATGGCAGATAACATTCGTTTGTATCCTCACATCCCGGAACAGCAGATCCCACAGGAACTGAAACTATTGCAGTCATTTGCAGTCCTTCAGGTTCAGGTAATGCTTCAGGTTCGGATTCTTCAACAACCACCATTTCTTCAACATCATTGACAATTATTTCACCAGTCATCCAAGGATGAACCATGCAGAAATAGTCAAATGTCCCTGCTTCATTAAACGTAAATTCAAAGGTCAAACCGGACATAAACAAACTAGAATCAAATATGCCATCATAGCCATCAGAAATATTTCCACTAGTCACGGTATGAGCGGCACTATCAACATTATTCCACTCTACAGTGTCACCAGGAGAAATGGTAATAGAATAAGGCAAGTAACATTCGTCTGTATTTTCACATCCGGGCGTTCCAGAGCCTTCAGCAATGTTTACTGTGTGAATTCCAGTTGCAATAGGTAGTGTAATTGTCAGCTCAGATTCTGGTTCGGACAGGAGTTCCGGAACAACTGTCATTGTAGATACAATTCCTTTTGGTTCAGTGATTTCATCGCCATGGCCCAATCCCTGAATGATAACTTGAATGTCAATTGGAGATTCACTTAATACGGCTGTTTCATGAATTGAATGCATTCCAGGATGTCTATGTGATCCTGGATCAGATAGAACCGTATTGCCATTTTGTTTTGCAGAAATATCATAATTTACATGGTCAACAATATTTTTATCATCATCTCTAAATTCAACTTCAACAAGTAAAGTTTCACCTACAATTGCAGTTTTTGGCACAATGTAGGAATTAACAGAAATTTGAACAGGCTCCGGTTCAGCAACCAAACACTCACCTTGATAATCTAATGTAACATCAGCAGCGTCTAACATACACATATTGCCATAAGTTTCTCCATCTACACCACACATAGGATCCCATTGCATGGTACAAACAGTTGGCTTCTCTTCAGCAATTATTGTTCTTGGTTCAATTATATCTCCAGGATCCATTGATATGAATCCAATAGATATTGCAACAAGAACTCCGACTGCAGCTATTACCCAATATGAAAAATCCAATCTCATCCACCTGTTAACTTTGCAAAGTTTTCGTTCTTACTTAACTTTTCCATGAACTCAATATTAGACAGGGCAACAACTGCAGATTCCACGACTGGTTTTTCAGAATCATTCAATGCTTTTTCCAGAGTTTCCTTTGCCTCTTTGGAACCAACAACACCCAAAGCAATAGCTGCCTCATGACGTACAAACATACTAGGATCATTAAGTGTTGCATCAGCTAATGGTGGAATTGCACTGGAATAGGACATTTGTCCTAATGCAAAAGCAGCCTCATGTCGAACCAATTCATTTTCATCATTTTTTAAAACTTTAGCAATGTATGGAATTTTATCTTCTCCTCCAAAATCAACTAAAATACAGGCAACCCTAGTTCTTACCACATAATCAGGATGTTCCAAAAGAGAGACAAAGTATTCGGTATCTTTTTGTTCATATTTTGATTCCATTTCCGCAAAAAGTGATAGTCTCTCATTTGTTACTGCCTGCAATTTATTTTAAAAATTTGTGTGTCCTATATTAGGTTACTTTTTGGAAGGACATGTTATTCTCTAGTGTGATGACATAGTCAGATCGACTCACCATTTTGCATTATGATTTTCAAAGGTTCTTGCCATAATAAAAAAACAGATTAATAAAAAATGAGATGACATTGCAATGCACATCATATTTCTAGCATAATCCCACTATGAATTACAAAGCATCTGAATAGAAAATATACGAATTGATTATAGGTTAAAAAATGAGATTTTATTTAAAATGGCAGAAAAATGTGCAGTGTGTGAAAAAGACATGAAGGACGTGGGTTTAACTCATTGCTCAGAAAAAGGTCTATTCTCAAATATAATCAATACAAAATCCATGCATGAAATATCTATTGAGAGTTGATCATAGGTTAAAAAAATTGTACAGAATGGATAGTAATCAAAACCACTTTGTTGCCGATTGACAACAAATCATTACAGCATCGTTTACGCCTAGTAATGTTTGGAATTACTTGATTGCTATCAATATAATAAAGCAACAATGGAATAAAAAGTCAATTAAGAAGATCATTAACATTTGTTTGCCATTTACATTATTTCTGAACAAGATTAAACCCAATTCAAATTCTAAAAACATTAGAAAGATTTGTGTATGATTCATGTTTGGGTTCTAGCAACATCATAGCAAACATCAACAACTGTTGAAAAGGGATTATTTGCTATTGCCATGCATGGACACAACAGAAAACTCAATGTGCGGAGTATTGTACTTGATGAGTTGAGTGTTGAGTTTTAGCTGTTAATTGTAGTAACAGATTCAAGGTATGGAATCGGGCTTGCATTTAATCATCATAGTAAAGAGCATTGTGATTTGAGACTATATGGGTCTAAAATATTGAAAAAGATTAACCCCTTTTGATGCTTCTTTTGCAATCTCAGACATAACAGAAATAATGATGCAAATTGGGTTATCCCTTACTTCCTTTCAACATTCAAGGTTACGACAATTTCAGTTTGATCATTATCAAGATCATCATCCAATACAATTCCTTTGTCAAGAAGTTTGAACTCATCAATCAAAGAACCATCCTCACTAAATGTTCTAACTAGTTTGCTTTTTGGGAGAACAGACACATCACTTGAGTCGTGATATACTTTGACCGATTCGCCATTTTTTATTATAATCTTCAACCTATTCAGCAAAGTAAAATTAGATAATAAAAAGTAAGATTACTTTGCAATGGAAAAAATTCCACAATCCCAATTTACAGGTTTGGAGTCATTTAGTATAATCTTGTTACAGTTGTTAAATCGAATAAATTCATTTAATTCCCAAACATAATGATCCAATGTAGTCTGTTCATGAACAGTATTTGAGAATAAAAGAAACGATCTTTGTATGAATATCGCATTCATTAGAAGTAATTAATGTCACTTTCCACTATTGAGATATCTATTTAATGGAAAAAAGCAAAGAGTGGACTATGAGTATAGCAATAGGTGAAAAAGCACCAAATTTCGGAGTTTCAGAATGGGTGCAGGGAGCTCCAACAAATTTTGATCAAGAAAATGATCATGTAGTATTACTAGAAGTCTTTCAAGTTAATTGTCCGGGATGTTTTATGAATGCAATTCCAGAAGCAATTAACATCTATAACAAATACAAGGATGAGGGAGTTCGGGTTTTAGGCCTTGCCACGGCCTTTGAAGATTTTGATAAAAATACATTAGAGAATTTGAAAATGCTTGCAGAGACAGGGGAGGTGATTGGAGAGACAAAGGCAGCACTTTCAACATATGGTCAATTAAAAGAGGGAAACAAATTATCATTCAAAATCCCATTTCCATTAGGCATGGATAATTTAACAAAAACTTCAGGAGAAATAAGTCAAGATAAAATTATGCAGTTCATATATCCACAAATTCCAGAATTTGACTCACAGCCAGAAGAATACAAAAATCAAATCATTGAAAGAGTAAAAAGTTACATGAAATCAAAAGAATATTCAGCTGAAACATTCGAAAAATTTTCCTTACAGGGTACACCTTCTACCATTTTAGTAGATAGAAAAGGAATACTTAGAGATGTGTCATTTGGACAGTCAGGACATGTGGAAGCAATGATTCAAAAATTACTAAATGAGGATTAAGTCAGCTAATCAAAACAAGAGTTACAGACAAGACCACCACAATAAAAAACCCTCCAAGTAGAGCAATTTTTGCATTATCCATACTATTTGCCTGACAAAACAAAATAAAAGTAAATCTCAAGAATATTTCTCAAATTAACACACATCATGAATCGACAACTTAGACCTGATTTCTTTTCTTGATCTTCATTACAATAAACACCGCAACAACAATCAAAGATCCGGCCATAGCTAACCATCCCAGGGAATCGTCAAAAGTTTCACCTTGTTGAGATGATGAGGAATCTTTCTGCTCCATCTCATCTTTTTCAGTCATACCATGAAGATCAGTTGTTCCAAAAATTTCTAATGTGTTATCACCAGAACCTGTAAAATTCAAAGTCACAAAAGATATTTTTTCATTAGAATTTATCTTTGGAAAATATTCTTGATCATTTAAATAAAATGTTAAATTTCCTCCCAAAAGATCATGAGGAATAATTAATTCTCCCAAATTATTTTCCAAGCCACTAGAAATGTAAAGAGTTAATTTTTTTTTATCTCCATCAAACTCAAAGTTTGGTATATCAAAATTAGAAACAGTTTCAACCTCAAAAACATGTTCACCAATTTTCACATCCAGTTGATTTGCCAACCCAGTTGCATCAGATAAGAACTGACCATACACAGGAGTCATTACAAAAAGTAATGTAATAGAAACTAAGAATATCGTTTTCAATTTATGCAGATCTAGGTACTCTTTTGTTTAGTTCTTTGTCTTGAGCAATTCTCGGATGATCTGGATCTGCCAAGATAACTTCAAACCAATAATGTTTTCCATCTTTGTAGACAAAGTAAGAACCTAAAAGTTTCATGTTTGGATATCTTTGAAGAACTCTTCTGTCTGCAACAGTTTTCATATTATCATCTGCCTTAATTCTTGTAACACCAAGATGTTTTGGCCTTCTACCACCAGTAGGTCTTTGTTTTCTCATACCACCTGTTCCAACTCTCATTCTGACGACAATAATTCCCTGCTTTGCTTTGTAGCCTAATCTTCTAGCCCTTTGTAACCTGCTAGGCTTATCAATACGAGTAACTGCTGTCTGTTTACGCCATCCAATTACGCGCTCACGTATTTCAGGAGAATTTTCTTTCCAAAGTCTGATCCACGTCTGGTCTTGATAACTAGGCATATCGAAGATTGTAAAATCCCCATTAATAACTGTAAATCAAATTATATCAATAAGCAACGCTGACCCGTAAAAAATTTCCTTGAGGGGGATCACAATCCACACACTCAAAGAATTTGCTTCCGCAGAAAACTCGATAAATCAAGTTAACCCAAGTTATTAAAAAAGATTTCTCAACATTACTTTGAGACTTTTATTGAGTGATATTTGCAGAAAATAAATGGAATTAAAAATTATCATCTTAAGCTTAATTTTAGCAACAAGTTTTGCATCTTTCCCAACAATAGGTGCAGAGCCATCAGTCACAATCGTAATGGAAAAAACAACATACAGTTATTGTGAAAGATTATTTTACATTATTGAGGTTTCAGAGATTACTGGAGAGCCTGCAATCATCCACATAAGAGATGAATCAGGCAAAGGAAGCAGTGCAATCCCAATTGAAATAGAGAATTTAAAAAATCCAATCCCATCATTGTTTGCTTTTGAAAAGGAGGTATTTCCACTAGGAAAATATTTTGTAGACGTAGAATATGCAGGTTCAGAATTTACAGCAGAATTTAATTTAATTGATTCAGACAATATCTGCATTCCAGAGGTAATTAAACAGTTTATGGTAGAATGGCTAAATGATAAAATGCCAGACGGATATCTAATGGATGCATTTCAGAAACATGTAGATGCCAAATTAATTCACATACCTTTTGAAATTAATGATAAAAACATTCTTGAGATAGACATACCAGACTGGGTAAAAAATGTGGCATATTGGTGGATTCAGGAAGGAGTTTCAGATAAAGATTTTGCTCAAATGATAAGTTATCTGATTGATGAAAACATTATTTCATTTCCAATGCCAAGTTAAAACGAAATGCGAATAAACACTTAATCATCACAGTAGTAGTTAGAGATAATCATAATTCCAATTTTCATTTAGGATTAAGTATTATTGGCATACAATAGTTATAGCATAGATGAGATAATCCAAGATAGTTTATTTTTTTACAATGATGAATTCAGAAGATCTGTCTTGTGATTAACTGCTACTTTTACTGGCTTTGGATATTATTCCAAAAACAACTGCAACAGTTCCAGCAGATACAAATGCTATAATAACTCCCATAACCATCTCTTTACCCATTCCCCCCACAGAAGATCCAGAGGATATGGATGTTGAATCAAGAACACATACACCATCTTTGAGAAGGGTTCCAGGTCCACATCTTTCATCTAATACACAAGCCCCATTTTGAAGAATTGTACCAGGTCCACATTGAGTTGGTTGTGTTTGACTTGTTGCTGCTGCGGCTTTGGCTGCTGCTGCATCTGCTGCGGCTTTGGCTGCTGCTGCATCTGCTGCTGCATCTGCTGCGGCTTTGGCTGCTGCTGCATCTGCTGCGGCTTTGGCTGCTGCTGCATCTGCTGCGGCTTTGGCTGCTGCTGCATCTGCTGCGGCTTTGGCTGCTGCTGCATCATCAGTATCCGGAACTGTAATTGAGTCAGAATCGCCAAATACCGAACCAATAATTTCTATTTCTTCATTTCCTGCAGATAATTCAATCCTCAAAGTTCTACTCTCGGAAGTTGTGTTAGTTTCTGAAAAAGTAGGTTCTTCACCATCTGCTAAAATAATAAAGTCATCATCCAATCCTTCAAAAGTGGAATCAAAGAAAGAACGGTCAAGTACAATATCCAATATTCCATTAGAAGCAGTTACATCAACTGTCAAAATTAATGAAATAAAATCAGTATCAGCTTCAATGCTAGATATAGTCATCCCAGTTACATCATATTCAATATCAAATGAATTTCCTTCAACATCAACAGGAATTGTTTCAGCATATACAAATGCAAATGAAACCATGGTGAACAAAATCAAGCCAAAAGATATTTTCAATAGAGAATTGACATTAGGTAAACTCATAGGTTTTTCAGAATGTAATTTCCCCATAGCAAAATCATTCATTACGATATGTTAACCTTAGAATAGACGTTAAAAACAAAGAGACGATAATTAATCACGTAAAAGTCAAGCTTTTTTACTTATTTTTAAAGTTCAGGCAGAAATCATACTAAAAAAACTAGATGACACCACGAAGTATCATGACAATCTTTTCAGCAATAACATTTGCAGCTAAAGATTGAGCCTCTTTTGTTTGAGCACCGATGTGAGGCGTTAAGATGACATTGTCCAGTTCTGCTAGTTTATGTCCAGTTGCAGGTTCTTTTTCAAACACATCCAAAGCTGCACCTCCCAAAGCACCATTTTTGATTGCATCATAGAGAGCATCTTCATCAACGACACCGCCTCTAGAGGTATTGATAATTTTTGCAGTCTTTTTCATTGTGGACATTTTTTTTGCATCTAGAAGATGATATGTAGAATCTAAAAGTGGAACATGAATTGAAACATAATCAGAGCTTTGTAAAAGTGTGCTCAAGTCAGATTTCATCAAACCAACTTCTTTTGAAAATTCTTCATCAATAGGAACTACATCATAACCAATAATGTTCATATTAAGTGCACGAGCAAGCCTCCCCAATCTTTTACCGATATTTCCTAAACCAATAATTCCAAGATACTTTCCTCTGAGTTCTGTTCCCTTGAGTTCTTTTTTGAGCCATTGTCCATCCCTTTTTGCTCGTTCTCTTCTTGTA
>Ga0224507_10000346_pt1 | contig 18246 bp, 14 predicted proteins | sample SF_Jan12_sed_USG_3_FD_170159 | JGI IMG/M metagenome (GOLD analysis project Ga0224507, IMG submission 170159) | Sediment microbial communities from San Francisco Bay, California, United States - SF_Jan12_sed_USGS_13 | ecosystem: Environmental > Aquatic > Marine > Sediment | place: USA... | reverse complement strand
TATGAGCCCGCCGGGATGACCTAGCCCTAATTAGTCTGGCTTCCCCACCCCGCTGAACATGAATGAAGTTGAGCCGTATATACGCTTTATCAAATTCTTGAAAGTAATTAATAGGATTTGAAAAGATAACTTTTTTGTGGATAAAAAAATTCAAATCATTGCAATTGTTGGTGCAATAATCTTTTCAGCATTAGTTTTAACGTCACCATCTGATCCTATACCGTTACCAAAACCTACTTCAAATTCCCAAAATGATTTTGTAACTATTTTAGCTGATAATCTTGACAAACCTCGTGCAATTGCTGTTTCAGGCAATAGAGTCTTTGTTACTGAAAAAGATGGGTTCATCAGAGTTGTTGAAAATGGAAATTTATTGGAATCATCGCTTGCTGCATTTCGTCCTGTGAATATATTTGATGGAGGATTATTGGGTATTGCACTTCATCCAAACTTTTCAAATAATCATTACATCTATGTTTTTTTAACATATGAAGAGGATGGAGATTTATGGAATAAAATTCTACGAATTACTGAATCAGAAAATAAATTACAAGATGCTGAAACAATATTTGATAAAATTCCAGGATCTTCGTTTACTAATGGCGGTTTTATAAAATTTGGACCCGATAAAAAACTATATGTTGGTACGGGAACAGTTTCTGATGCATCCCATCTTCCACAGGATCTTGATTCTTTATCTGGAAAAATTTTAAGACTAAATGATGATGGAACAATCCCTGATGATAACCCATTCCCTAATTCACCTGTTTACTCTTTAGGGCATAGAAATCCTCAAGGAATGACTTGGGATAACAATGGTAACATGTTTGTGGCAGAATTTGGACCTGAAAAAAATGATGAAATCAATATTATTCTTGCAGGAAAAAACTATGGTTGGCCTGAACAGCAATGTACAGGTGATGAACATTTTGAAGCTGCCCTTCTCTGTTATGATCCAAGTATAGAGCCTGGAGGAATTTTGTTTTATTCTGGTGATAAACTTAATTTTGAATTCCCATTTATTATGGCCTCCATGAGATCTGCAAATCTCTATCAGCTAGATTTTGAACAGGGACTAAGCTCCCAAAAATCTATTCTTAGTGGAATTGGGAGGGTTCGTGATGTAGTAGAGGGTAATGATGGAAGTCTTTATGTAATTACTTCAAATACTGATGGAAAAGGTTTTCCAGATAGAATGGATGATAAATTATTGAGGATATTGAAATAAAATGCCAGATTCATCCATTTCAAGATTATTTGAAAAATCAAGAAAAGAAAGATTAGAAATTGTTGCAAATTTCGCAAATCTATCTAGTGACGAAATTAATATTTTACAAAGTGAAAATGGGGGAATTTCATTTGACAAAGCAGACAAAATGGTTGAAAATGCTATTGGTACATTTTCATTACCTATGGGTATTGCAACAAATTTCAAGATTAATGGTAAAGATTACATTGTTCCAATGGTGATTGAAGAGCCCTCTGTTATTGCCGCAGCTTCAAAGGGGGCAAAAGTTGCACGAATTAAGGGCGGATTTGAAGTTTCAGCAATTGAATCTTACAGTATTGGCCAAATACAAGTCTTAGATGTTGATATTCCTATCACAATAAAACAAATCAAAAATTCTACTCATGAAATTTTAGATTTAGCAAATTCTAAAAGTAATACTTTATCTAAAATGGGAAAAGGTGCAAAAGAGATCTCTTGTAAAGAAATTGATACACCTTCTGGTAAAATGCTAATTGTTGAACTCTTAATTGATGTTGGAGATGCTATGGGCGCAAATGTAACAAATACAATGTGTGAGGCTGTTTCATCATTAATTGAAAAGATCTCAGGTGGTAGAACATTACTTCGTATATTATCAAACTATTCTACTAGGCGAATTGCAAAGGCAAAAGCAGTGTTTGAAAAAGAAGCAGTTGGAGGAGAAGAAGTCATTGATAATATTATTTTAGCATTTGACTTTGCTGATAATGATGTTTATCGAGCAGTTACTCACAATAAAGGAATCATGAATGGAATTATAGCAGTAGCAAATGCTGTTGGCCAAGATAGTCGAGCTATTGAATCTGCGGCAAATGCGTATGCTGCAAAATCTGGTAGATACCGTTCTCTTAGTAAGTGGAGTAAAGATAAGGAAGGTAATTTAGTTGGAACTTTAGAAATTCCACTTTCAGTTGGAATTATTGGGGGAATTGCAAATGTCCATCCTATAGCTAAAGTTTGTACAAAAATTCTTGGAGTTTCATCTGCACAAGAACTTGCATGTATCATAACTGCTACTGGATTAGCTCAAAATTATAGTGCCATTCGTGCCCTTGCAACTGAAGGGATTCAAAAGGGACACATGCGTCTTCATGCTAGGAATCTTGCAGCAGCTGCAGGAGCTTCAACTGGACAAATTGATGACATTGTTCAAAAAATGATTGAAGAAAAGAAAATTTCACTTGATAGGGCTAAAGAGCTACTTAAGCAAATTTAAACATGAGATTATATAGCTAAAAAGTGAAAAAATTGAAAATGTCTGAAGTAAAATTTGCTATTCCTAAAGGAAGTTTAGAAGATGCAACTTTCAAATTATTAGAAAAATCTTGGACAAAAGTTAATCGAAAGAGTAGGACTTATCGAGTATATTTGGATGACCCTAATATCATTGTAAAGATGCTTCGTCCTCAAGAGATTCCAACTATGGTTGCAGAAGGATTGTATGATGTAGGTATTACTGGTAAGGATTGGGTGGGAGAAACAAATTCTGATGTTGAAGCTATTTTGGATTTAGAATATGGCAAAATCCGACTAGTGATAGCTTTTCCAGATACTTATCATTACAAAAATCTCGATGAAATGATTGCAGATTATGGAAAAAAGAAAAAAACACTTCGTATTTCTTCGGAGTATCTTACTACCGCATCTAAATTTCTAAAACAATCAAAGTCCTACAAAAAATTTCATGGTTCCAAAGATCCTCTAATCGTAACACCTTGGGTTAGATTGGGAACAAACAAAAATGTTCAAATTCATTTGTCATTTGGCGCTACTGAAGCAAAACCTCCTGAAGATGTTGATGCTATAATGGATGTTACTGAAACTGGAACAACATTAAAACAAAATAAACTAAAAATTGTTGATGAAGTTCTGACATCTACTGCACATTTGATTGTAAATAAAAAATCATTAAAAGATCCAAAAAAACGTGAAAAAATATTTGATATTGTTACTCTTATGAGGGGCGCTGTTCATGGTAGAAAATATTTGCATATTTACCTCAATGTTGAGGAAAAAAATCTAAAGAAACTTCTAACCGCGATGCCTTCTCTCAAAAAACCAACAATTAGTCCATTGAGTGAAGAAGGGTGGTTTGGAATAAACACCGTCATAAAAAAAGAAGAATTTCACAAACTCATTCCTAAACTTCGAAAGATTGCTCAAGGTCTTGTAGTTCACGAACCACGACAAATTCTTGAGCTTGAGGAGATCAAGCGTGATGAAGAAAATTGATAAGAATAATCAAAGTAATCAATATCGAAAAATTTGCATCTAAAATTCTTCCAAAACAGCCTCAAAAAAACAAATCTATTGTTGAATCCATTTTAAAAGATGTAAAAAAAAATGGTGATGTGGCATTACAAAAATATGAAAAAAAATTCAGCAAATCAAATATCTCTTCATTCCGCTTATCCCAAGTTGAAATAAAAAATGCATATTCTAAGGTATCAAAATCTGAACTTGATGCACTACGTTTAGCAAAAACTAGATTGGAAAAAACAGAATCGACAATCAAATCTATATTAAAAAATAAAACAATTAACAATGATGGAATTAAAGTTACCAAAAAATTTACTCCCATCCAGAGTACAGGATGCTATGTACCAGGAGGTTTGGCTAAATATCCAAGTTCTGCAGTGATGTCTATAGTTCCAGCTAAAGTTGCGGGAGTTCCTAGAATTGTTGTAGTGTCTCCTCCAAATTCTGAGGGTAAAATTGATCCATTGACAATTGTTGCTGCAGATATTTGTGGTGCAAACGAAATATACAAAACAGGAGGCGTGCAAGCAATTGCCGCACTATCATTTGGAACAAAAACAATTTCCAAAGTTGATAAAATAGTTGGTCCTGGCGGTGCATTTGTTACTAGTGCAAAATCTTTAGTTAGTGAACAAACTGGAATTGATATGCTTGCAGGTCCTACCGAATTAGGAATTATTGCAGATAATTCTGCAAATCCAAAATTTATTGCATTGGATTTAATTTCTCAGGCAGAACATAGTAGTGATACCTTTTGTTATCTTATTACTACTTCAGAAAAACTTGCAAAGTCAGTGAATACTGTGATTTCTAACTTGTTGCCTAAAATTCAAAGAGCAAATTTTGTTAAATCCAGTCTAAAAAATAATGGATTTATTGCAATTTGTAAAACACAATCTGACATGATAAATCTTGCAAATCTGCTATCTCCTGAACATTTGCAAGTAATGACAAAAAACCCTGAATCCATTTCCTCCAAAATAACTTCTTCAGGTCTTATTTTACTTGGAAATGACACTCCATCTTCTGCTAGTGACTATATTTTAGGCTCAAATCACATTCTTCCTACTAATGGATTTGGAAAAATTCGTGGTTCCCTTTCAGTTTTGGACTTTATCAAAATTAGCACTCAAGTTAAATGCTCAAAATCCTCATTGTCAAAACTTTCAAAACATCTACAAGTTTTAACAAAAGCTGAAGGACTATTCAATCACTATGAATCAGTTAGAGGTAGATTGAAATGACGAAAAATTGGTTTGATGAAAAGATTAAAAAATTTTCTTCTATTGGAGGTTATAAAAAACCTGATCTTCTTAAAGATGCTGTTAAACTCGATTCAAATGAAAACTATGTAATTCCAAAACAGTTTCAAAGTGACATTCTGTTGTCAGCCAAAAAAAATTCTGATGTAAGAGAATACCCACTAGGTGGTGTAGAACGATTAATTGATGTGATTTCTAAATTCATTAAAATTCCTTCTTCAATGATAGGCGTTGGGAATGGCTCTGATCAAATTTTGGATTTGATACTTTCTAATTTTGCATCAAAAGATACCAAAGTTCTAACTTCTAATCCTACATTTGGGTTTTTTGAAGAACGTTGTAAACTATATTCAATTCCTTTGACTGCAATTCCATTTTCCAATACTATGAAACTGGACATTAAAGATTTCATTAAACAATCTAAAGATGCAGAAATTCTTTATCTTGATTCTCCAAACAATCCTACCGGATTTCAATTTCCAAAAAATGAATTACAAAAACTCATTAAATCTTTTGAGGGTCTTGTGATAATTGATGAGGCATATGGCGAATTTGGTGATTACTCTCTTGCTAAAATGGTAAAAACTCATCAAAATTTGATTGTTGTCCAAACTTTATCCAAATCATTTGGTTTGGCAGGACTTAGATTAGGATATTTTATTGCAGATAAGAAATTCACTAGTACTTTTATGAATGTGATACAATATCCATATCCTCTGAGTACTATTACTATTGAATCAGGAATTTCAGCTTTAGAAAAATCAAATTCTGTGAATGATGCAGTAGATACCATCAAAACTGAGAGAAAAAGAATGATTGAAACTCTACGTAAATACGATTCCTTTGAAGTCTTTGATTCCAAGGCTAATTTTGTGCTTTTTGATGCACATGGTTCCTACAAACGAGTATTTTCAGCACTTACAGAGCAAGGAATTGCGATTCGTAAACTAGGAAAAATAAGTAATCATGAAGGATGTCTTAGAGTTTCAATTGGTACTAAGGAGATGAATTCAAAATTCTTACTTGCAATTCGTGATTTATTGGGATGACTTTAACAAAAAAATCTAATGGAATTTACATTGATGACTCATGTATTGATGTATTAGATGAAATTGATGCTGTAATATTTGATTGTGACGGTGTTTTAATTGATATCACAAAATCATACGATTTGGCAATCATTAAAACCACTAAATACATCTTGGAGAATTATGCAAAAATTAATGACTCTATAGATGTTGATTTTAAAATTATTGATGGATTCAAATCCACTGGTGGATTCAATGATGAAGTTGATCTTACATACGCTGCAATAATTTCTCTAGTGGCAGCAAAAAAATTACAAAAAGATCCGTCTGATTTTATTTTTGATGTGATAGAAAATTCTGATTCAACCGGAATTAAATCCGTAGAAAAATATCTGGAAAATCAAACTGATATATCTGAAATTAAAAAACAATTATCTTATCCTGGCTCACATCATGAAAATATTTTGTATCAAAATTTTGATCAATTATTTTATGGCCCAGAATTATATCAAAAATTATTTGAAAAACAATCCAAATTCACCACTCCAGGTTTAATAGAACAGGATGATGTTATTTTAAATGATTTTTTACTTGAGAAATTGCAAAACAAATTTGATTCAAAAATTGCAATGGTAACTGGTAGAGGAAAACAATCCGTTAGCTACTCATTACAGGGACTGTTGCATAAATTTGATTTAAAAAATTCAGCATTCCTAGAAGATGAATCAAGGGAACTTGCAAAACCTAATCCTAAATCTCTTTTGGATTCCATTAGTGGGATGAATAGTGTCTGTACATTGTATGTTGGGGATTCAATGGAAGATTTTATTATGGCAAAAAAAGCTACTGATTTGGGCCACAAAACTATTTTCTGTGGAATATTGGGCACTAGTAAAAACCCTAAAGAAAAACTTGAATTATTTGAGAGAAATGGTGCTATTCTGCTATTGGACTCGATAAACCTGCTTCCAAAGGTATTAAATTTAGAATAGAGCAATCTATAATCTGAGAGAAAAATGGCCCCTCGAAAAGCATCCATCAATCGAAATACCAAAGAAACCAGCGTTCAAGTATCTGTGAATATAGATGGATTTGGAAAAACAAACATCAAAACTGGTATTAATTTTCTTGATCACCTGATTGTATCTTTTGGAAAACATGGTATGATGGATTTGAAGATTAATGCAAAATCAAATGATGGAATTGAACACCATCTGATTGAAGATACGGCAATTACACTAGGACAAGCAATTGATAAAGCAATGGGATCAAGAATCGGAATCACAAGATTCAGTTATGCTTCAGTTCCAATGGATGAATCTCTGGCTGAGGCATCAATTGATTTGATAAAGCGTCCATTTTGGAAATCGACTCTATTGATTAAGCGAAGTAAAATTGAAGATGTTTCAAAAGAAGATCTTGAACATTTTTTCCAGTCATTACTACAAAATCTTAACAGCTGCATTCACCTTACTGTAAAGTATGGAGATAATGACCATCACAAAGTTGAGGCTGCCATAAAATCACTTGCTGTTGCATTTAGAAATGCTTCAATAATAGATAAAAAACAAAAAGGAATTCCAAGTACTAAAGGTTCAATGTAATGGTTAATGTAGCAATTTTTGATTATGGAGCTGGAAATATTTTCAGCTTGAAAAATTCTTTAGAAAAAGCAGGCGCTACAGTTGATGTAATAACAAATTTTGATGAACCTAACAACTACTCTGGCTTACTACTTCCCGGTGTAGGAAACTTTGATCCTGCGATTCATAGTATTAGAAATTACTCTAAAACTGAATTCAAAGATTATGTGGGGAATATGCCTGTACTTGGAATTTGTCTTGGGATGGAGATGTTTTTTGAAAAGAGTGAGGAAGGAAAAGAAAAGGGATTGAATGTTATTGACGGTGAAGTAATTGTTTTACCGCCATCTCTCAAAGTTCCTCATATGGGGTGGAATGATCTTGAAATTAAAAGACCAGGAAAAATTCTTGAAGGTGTTGAAAATGGTTCATGGGTTTACTTTGTGCATTCTTACAGAGTTAAACCAAGTTCTAGCAACGTTGTTACTGCTGTTTCTGATTATGGCATTAAAGTACCTGCAGTGGTTGAACACGATAATTTTATTGGTACTCAATTTCATCCAGAAAAATCAAGCTCTGTAGGCAAGACAATGATTAAAAATTTTCTTGAAGTGTGTAAAAAATGAAAATTATACCTGCAATTGATCTCATGGACGGGCAAGTAGTTCGACTTTACAAGGGTGATCCAAAACAAAAGACAGTATACAGTGACAATCCTGTAGAGATTGCAAAAAAATGGGAATCTAATGGCGCTGATATGTTGCATATAGTAGACTTGGATGCAACCTTGGGATTAGGCTCAAACCTTTCCATTATCAAGAAAATTTTGGAGCAAGTCAGAATACCTGTTGAAGTTGCTGGAGGTTTAAGGGATGAATCATTGATTTTAGATGTTATAAAAATGTGTGATAGGGTGGTAATTGGAACTTTGGCATTCAAAGATCAAAAATTACTAAAAAAATTACTTTTATCTTTAGGTGCTGCAAAAATTGTAATTTCTGTAGATCACAAAGATGGTGAAATTGTTATTCATGGATGGCAAGATAAAACTGGAATAAAACTAATTGACTCTATCAAAGAATTCCTCAAAATGGGTTTTACAGAATTCTTACTAACAAATGTAAGTCGTGATGGAACTATGGAAGGTCCTGACTTGGAATTTTTGGAACAGGCTTGTAATCTAGAGAAAACAAATGTGATTTCAAGTGGTGGAATATCAAACGTTGATGATGTAAAATATGTTAAAGAAAAAAATCCATATGGAGTAATACTGGGAAAGGCTCTTTATGAAAATAAGATTACAGTAGAGGAAGCAAAGAAAATAGCATGACCTTAACAAAACGAATCATTCCTTGTCTTGATGTAAAAAATGGCAGAGTAGTAAAAGGACTCCACTTTGGCTCAATAAAAGATGCAGGCGATCCTGTTGAATTAGCTGCAAAATATAGTAATGAAGGCGCCGATGAATTGGTATTTTTAGATATTACCGCATCAGATGAACAAAGAGAAACAATCAAAGATTTGATTAGGCATGTTGCATCCGTAATTGATATTCCATTTACTGTTGGTGGAGGTGTAAAGTCATTAGAGGATGCAAGAAATATTTTACTTAATGGCGCTGATAAGGTTGGAATCAACACAGGAGCAATAAAAAATCCCCAAATTATCACGGAACTAATGAAATTGTTTGGTCGACAATGTGTTGTAGTCGCAATCGATGCAAAAAGAAACTATACTATCAAAGAAGATGTGACTATTTTTTCAGAAGATGACAAAAAATTCTGGTTTGAGGTTTTCATTTATGGTGGAAAAGAGGGAACTGGAATTGATGCAATACAATGGGCAAAAAAGGTAGATTGTCTTGGTGCTGGAGAAATTTTACTTACCAGTATTGATAAGGATGGTACAAAAGATGGTTATGATATTTTACTTACAAAATTAATCGTCGATTCTGTATCTATTCCGGTGATTGCATCAGGTGGCTGTGGAAAACCTAGTGATATGGTTGACATATTTAAAAAATCAAACGTAGATGCAGCTTTGGCAGCTTCTATTTTTCACTACGATACTCATGGGGTAAAAGGAGTAAAAACATACCTAAGAGAAAAAGAAATTCCTGTAAGGTTATAAAAGATAATCTGTGAACTAAAAACATGAATAAATCCATTGATGATATAGATTTTCAAAAAAGTGGCGGTCTAGTTCCAGTAATTGTTCAGGATGCAAATACAAAAGATGTTTTGACTTTAGCCTATACAAATAAGGAATCCCTTGAGCTTGCAAAAAAAACTGGAAACTCTTGGTTTTGGAGTCGTTCTAGAAATAAACTTTGGATGAAAGGTGAAGAGTCTGGTAATACTCAAAAAATTAAAGAAATCTTGGTTGATTGTGATTTTGATGCGATAATATATCTTGTAGAACCATCTGGCCCTGCATGTCATTTGGGTGAAAAAGTTTGCTTTCACAACAATTTAGAAAAATAAATCAACATACTGGTTGATAACTTTCTTCTTCTCCAGGGAGAATATCTTCTGTAATTTTAAATTCTAAATCTGGGTAGTCAGTTCCTCTAAAAACAACTCGCCAATCTCCAATAAAATCATCTACTGTACAGTATCCTCTAGTTTTGGCAAGCTGTGGTTCCACATAATAATTAAAAGCAGATTTTGTGGATCCATCAAATGGAATTGTATTGAATACAGAATAATGTGTACTGTTTAATGGTCTGAGAAATGCAACCTGTCCTTTTTCATCATAACTTAATCCACCAATTCTCAGAAAAATTTTCTCTCCTAATACATATTCACTACGATCAATCTGAAAAGGTCCTGATGTGATCCACTCTCTAGGTTTTGGATTATATTCATTTTCTAAATTAATTTTCTCAACTTCATCTAATTTTTTTTGAACTTCTGGGGAGATGTCCTCATTTGGTATTACTTCCTTATCCAAAACATCTTCAACTTCCATTGAATCTAATTTTTCATTTGGAATCATTATTACTATTGCTATTGTTAATGCCACAATCCCAATCAGAATGCCTATTTTTCCAGCATTTTTCATTGGTATTGTTTTTTCCAAAATATCTAAAAACCTTCCTCATAATTAAAAAGTCTCAATAAAATTAATTTCTCTTAAATTTTTATCAACTTTGAATAATTCGTCTATTTTTTTATAAATTTATTAAAAAATTCATACTATATTTTTATCGACTAAAATTAAGTATTACTTATATTGATATTAGGATTTTTTATCTATGTTATAAAAGGAAAAACTGATCTTGACTAGAACCTCACTACAATGCAGAGAATGCAAAAAAGACTATGATACTGCCTTCAAGTATGTCTGTGATGAGTGTTTTGGGCCACTTGATGTAAAATATGATTTTCCCACCATTACAAAGGATACCTTCTCTAACCGTGAGCACACCTATTGGAGATATTTTGAATTGTTACCCATAGAGAACAGATCAAATATTGTCAGTATTGGGGCAGGAATGACTCCTCTCATCAAGGCTGATAACCTTGGAAAAAAATTAGGATTGAATAATCTTTACATCAAAAATGATTCTGTAAATCCAACATTCTCATTCAAAGATAGACCTGCTGGAGTTGCAATATCAAAGGCCAAGGAATTTGGATTATCTTCTGTTGGATGTGCTTCTACTGGTAATTTAGCATCTGCAACTGCAGCACATGCCGCAAAAGCTGGATTACCATGTCATGTATTTGCACCAAGTAATATTGAGATGGCAAAAATTGCACAGGCATTGTCTTATGGTGCAAACTACATTTCAGTAGATGGAACATATGATGATGCAAACAGAATTGCTGCACAAATTGGTGATAGTAAAGGAATAGGAATAGTGAACATTAACATGCGCTCTCACTATGTAGAAGGCTCCAAGACATTTGCATTTGAAGTTGCCGAACAACTTGACTGGCAAGTACCTGATCAAGTGATAGTTCCAGTAGGGAGTGGTGCAATGCTTAATGCAATTTGTAAAGGATTTGAAGAACTAGAATCAGTTTCATTGCTTGATGATGTTTCTGACATGCACATGATTGCAGCACAACCACATGGTTGTGCTCCAATCGTTGATGCGTTTAAGAAAAATTCCAAAGAGGTGATCCCAGTTGAAAATCCTGACACTGTTGCTAAGAGTTTGGCAATAGGTGATCCTGGAGATGGAAGATATGTGTTAAGACGATTAGTGCAATACAATGGATTTGCAGAAGAATGTAACAATAAAGAAATTTTAGATGCTATACTGCTTTTGGCTCAGACTGAGGGAATCTTTACTGAACCTGCAGGAGGAGTATCTGTTTCTGTTCTGCAAAAGATGGTTGAGCAAGGGAAAATTGACAAAAACGATAAGGTGGTATGCTATGTTACAGGTAATGGTTTAAAGGCTACAGAATCTATCATGGAAGTTTTGGAAAAACCTCAGGTATTAAAAGCAGACATTGCAGAAATTTCGGCGGTAGTAAATTAAAATGGCAAATATTACATTTACAATTCCCTCAATACTTAATCAAGGTGGCGGTGAGAAGAAAACAGAAGTTTTAGCTGATTCTTTACAAGATGCATTTGTAAAAATTTCTGAACTGATGGGTGATGAATTTAAGAGACGAGTTTTGGAAAGTGATGGAACTCCACGTTCATTGATTAACATATACATAAATGGAAAAAATGCAAAATTTTCTGGTGGCATGCAAACTGGTTTAAAAGATGGTGATGAAATTTACATTTTACCTGCAGTTGCTGGTGGCTCTGAAGAATTATCTTCAAAAGAGCTTGATAGATTCTCAAGGCAGGTAATGCTTGAAGAGATTGGGTATAATGGACAACTAAAACTAAAGAACGCCAAAATTTGTGTTGTTGGAGTTGGCGGACTTGGAAATCCAATAACATCAAGACTTGCTGCAATGGGAGTTGGCACTTTAAGAATTGTTGACAGAGATGTAATTGAATTATCTAATCTGCATAGACAAACTATGTTTGATGAAGATGATGTAGGACAAGTCAAAGTAGAAGTAGCTGCAAAAAAACTAAAAAAACTAAATCCTGATTGCAAGATAGAGGCATTAGCTGTTTCTGTCAATGATTATACTGCACTTGAAGTTGTTGAAGGGTGTGATGTTGTAATTGATGCACTTGACAGTGTTAACGCAAGATATGCATTAAACAAAGCATGTGTTAAATTTGAAATTCCGTTTGTAACTGGTGCTGCAGTTGGAGTCTCTGGTCAAGCATTTACTATTTTGCCAAAGCAAAGCGCATGTTACTATTGCATGTTTCCAGAACTAAACGAAGATACAATGCCAACATGTAGCATTGAAGGAGTCCATCCATCAATACTCTCAATTGTTGGCGGAATAGAAGTTGCAGAAGCTGTCAAAATTATTATCGGAAAAAAACCTAGCCTCTCAGAAAAAATACTTCATATTGACTTGGAAAATCTAGACTTTAACAATACTAGAACATTTAGAGCAGAAGAATGTCCAATTTGTGGAACAGGAAAACTTGAAGTTATTCCTAAAAAAGAATTGATTCTAGAAGAACTATGTGGAAGAAATAGAGGAAAGAGAACTTATTCCATAACCCCTACTGATACATTTGATCTTGACGTGCCAACAGTTACTACCATTGCAAAAGAAAAAGGGTTCATTGTGGAAAATCAAGGTGAATTGGGATTGTCTCTAAGAACTAATGAATTGTCTGTAAACTTTATGAAGAAGGGATCTGCAGTGGTTGTTGGTTCTAAAGATGAAGACGATGCTGTTATGCTATACAAGAGCCTGATTGATAAAAAAACCTGTTAAAACAGGCGCTAAAATTTTCATAAATATATAGAAAAAATAGAAAAAATTATCGATCAAATTAATATATTAGTTATAAAGTATAGATATTACATGATAAAAATATGAAAAATCTATAAAATTCCCAAAATTTGTAAAATAATCCCAAAAAATTGTGAATTTGTGGACAAATCGTCCATTAGGCTTAAATACAAACTTTAGAGAAAAAAACCAATAACATGAATAACGAAATAGGACGTAAAATAACTAGTCTTACATTAATGACAATTATGTTAGCAGGTGGTATGACATTTGCTGCTCCATCAATGATGCCAGCAGCATTTGCAGCCAACGCTAACCTATTTGTTTCCGCAGAAAACTCACAGTTTGATAACTACATGTCAGGACCTCAAGTAATTGAGGTCGTTGTAATTGATTCAGACATAAACGACACAGATCAAGCAAAAGGAGAACCAGACGTTACAGTCAACGGCAAGATCCTGAGAATGGTTCAAGGCGTAGATGGTAACTGGTATGGTTACTTTGCAGATAGAAACATGGCAGTAATTGCTGATGCTACATCTACAACTCTTAAAACTGGTCTAGACTTTGGTACGTTTTGTACGTCTGGAGCCTCTATTGCAGGATTACCTGCTGGATCATTTACTGATACAGTAGGTGTTGCAGTACCGGATTCAACTGAAGGTGACGAAGGCGCTGTTGTTATCGCAACAGCAGCTGGTGGTCCCTTAGTAATTCCAGGCATTACTGCATGTACAGGAGCTCCATTTGCTCTTGATGCAGGCAACGTAGTCAGAGAGGCAAAACGTGCATCGACAATCCCAGGTGGTGGTGCCATTGGACAAATTGGCCTTGGAGCCAATACTGATCTCCCATTTATTCAACTCTATCCTCTAAACCCAACCGGTAACGTAATCATACAGTACAACAAAGGTGGTGGTGTTCAAACAACAACACTTACTTTTGATACTGTTGATCAATTTGCCGCAGCAGGTTTGGATAAAGCTAAATATACACGAGGAGCACAGGTTCATGCTACTATCACTGATCTATGGTTAAACATAGATCCAACAGATGAAGACTCTTGGACATTTGAGACAGTAGGAGATATTTCTACTAACTATCAAGTGTTCGATGAGAACGGATCTGTTGCAGGTGGACTTGGTGTAGGTAACGCCGCATCTAATACAGATGCCAACCTCTTAACCGGTCAACTCGTTAATTTGATGTGTGAAGACAATTGTAGATTGTTACTTAACCCAGACGTACAGGGTAAAGGATTCGTCGCCACTCTACAGGATAATGATGATTCTGTATTAAGTGGGGATAGCACCTTTGGTACATTTGTTGCTGGAACTCCAGCAGGAATTGCACCTAATGGTGTACCTGCAGACGACCCAACCCGTGTTGTAGGTGTAGGTTCAGTCTTTACATTGTCAACTGACGCCACAAAAGGCGCAGTACCAATTACATTCACAGAACAAGGTCCAAACAGCGGTGTATTTGGTTCATATGATGAATCTGATACATCCAACATTAGAATCACTAGCACTGCAGCGAGGGGAACCTCAGCATCTATTGAGTATAATGAGGACTCTGTATCTATTCTTGTAGGCTTAAGCTTCGGTAGTATTGACATTAAACCACTTGATGACGAATGGAACTCTGGTGAAGAGATTCCAGTCGAATTGTTTGATGGTGATGCAAACCGAAACAGCAGAGCAGATGAAGACCTAGACTTGAATGATCCAGCCGTAAAGTTGATTCCAGCATTAAAAACTGGTACCCCTGCAACCCTCTTCCCTGCCTCTGAATTGAGTGTAGCTACACCAGGGTTTGCATCTGGTAGTCTCAGCGTAAAAGAAGTACAAAAGTTCAGTGATAGAGCAATTCTAGTATCAACTGCTCCTGGTCCTCTAACGACCACTGGTGCACCTACTGATATGCTTGCACTAACATTTGGAACAATGGAAGACTTCTTTGAAGCAGCACCAGTCAACGACGGTGATTTCGAAGGCTTTGCACTATTCAACTATGATGTTAGATCATTGGCTAATAGTGGTAACTTAGGTGTTAGTACCGTAGACATTACATTCCCAGGTGGTTCATCACTTTTGGCTCAACCTTTACAGGGAACAGCCATAATTGATGATACCACGCAAGATGCAACCAGTGTCTTTGGTGCCATAGCACCTTCAACCCCACTTACCGTGACTTTCACATTGAATGGTGTAGGAGCAGGCGAAACAATTCCTGTTGGTACAGAATTACCAATAGTAGCTGATATCTTCGGATTTGGATTCTTAAACGATGGTCTTGAAGACAACGAAAGAATTGCTAACCAACTAATCAGATTAGAGCTAGAAGAGACTGGTGATAATACAGGAATCTTTGCAGGTTCCTTGGAATACACCATGATCAACCAGCTCAACATACTTGATCCTGATACCTATAGCGACCTTGATACAATTTCTGATGAAGCAACCTTCATCGTAATTGAGGACTTGGATGATGAAGAATCACCAAGAGTCAACTATCTTGACTTAGGCGCTGATGGTGTTAGTACACAAGTAGCTGATCAAGAGGAAGCACCAAGCCATTCAGGTATTGTCTCATTTGATCTCGACACTTACAAGACTGCTGACACAGTTAACATAACATTAGAAGACTTGGATCTTAACGTAGACTCTGATCTTATTGATATCTATACTACTGTATCCGGTAGTGCTATCACAGCACTCAATGATGTGGTTGGCAGTGATGCTCATCCATTTGAATTAAGTGATGGAGATAGACTGGGTAGAGTACTAGATATTACATTTGATGATCAACTTTGGACTGATCGTGGAAACGCCTGTTCCACCCTACTAGGTGGTGACAAAGGACTCGCATCAACTGGCTTTACATTGATAGAGACAGAACGCGATTCTGGTGTTTTCATGGGAAGCTTCCAAATCCCAGATACATGGTGTAGAGAAGGAGCAACTAGCCCCGAATCTGCAACCGGTCTTGATATTGAAGTTAACTATGTTGACTTTAGAGACGCATCTGGTGAAGTCATTGAAGTAGGTGACAGCGCAGGAATTCGCGCAACCACCGGTTCAGTAAGTCTTGACAGAACAGTTTACCCAGTACCATTTGGTGTACCATCGAACTTTGGTGTGTTAACCGGAGTAACTTCTCCAGATAACCGATCAATATTCCCAATACATGCAACTGGTATCAATACTGATTTGACTGCCTCAGGCAGCTTCTTAGCAAATGGTGATCTGACTGTCCACATTAGAGTTAACGATCCAGACTTTGATATATCCGCAAGCGGTGAAGATGAAATTGCTCAAAACAGATCAGATATTCCTGTAGGCCCAGTAGAAGTCTCTATAATTAGAGGTTCTGAGACCGTAATTCTCGGTCATGCTGGTGGTTCTTCAGTAATTGACGGCAAAATCTTTGTAGGTGACGAAATTCCAGTAAACCAAGCATTCTCCGGTGACGGAGTAATTGCCCTTGGAGAATTATCCGATATAACTGATGATGGTGCGATGGGCTTCATGACCGGTGACACTATAACTATTGCACAAACAGGTGCAGCAGGTGCAAGTGCATTGTTCACAGAAGTTGCTGGTGATGGTATCTTCGACTTAACTGGAGATACAATCATGATTACCAATTCAGATACTGGATTTGCTGGTGCTGAAACAGTTACCATCTCACAACCAGGCGCAACTAGTGCATCTATTGCATTTGTTGATGGTAATGGTGATGGAAACGTAGAAGCAGGTGAATTAGCTCTAGGCCCTAGTGGTTCAGGCTTTATAACTGGCCCAGTAACAATTACTGGTGTCACGTCTTTAGCAGTAGCTACCGGTGCATTTACTGATGCAGTATTCACTAATGGAATCATTGACGACGGTGAATTATCAGCACTTGTTGGTGGTTCTGGTTACACTGATGGTACAGTAACACTTACTGGTGCCATGGGTGGAACTGCAACTGCAACATTTACTGATGAACTTACTGTAGTCGATCCAAACTTCATCAAAGACTTTGGTCCAATCGATGAGATTGCACCAGATGCCGGAATATTTGAGCTTGATCTTAAGATTAAATACACTGACGGTCCATCCGATAGTCAATGTCCAACAACTGTTGACTTTGATGCCGGTAAAACAGGTACCCAAGTAGAAACAGACAGATTTAGTACTGCCTCACCATCTGGTGAGAATTATTGTATCTTACAAGGAGATATTCTCCAAGTAGAATACACTGATCCAACAGATGCATCAGGTGATATTAACACTGTAACTGATTCTGCTACCTTTGACCTTAGAAACGGTGTATTGCAATCTGACAAATCAGTTTACATTATCGGATCTGACATGATCTTGACTCTCATTGAACCAGACCTTGATCTGGACAATGATCAGGCTGAGACATGGGACTTGGACTTGATTGAATGGGACTCTGATGCCGCAACCGTTACCATGGGTGACGCTGACGGCGAAGGAGGAGCATTTGACCCAGAACCACTTAACTTTAGAGAAACAGGTGATAGCACTGGTATCTTCCAGATTATCATCGAGATTCCTGAAGTTCTAGCAGGTGACAGATTAGAAAGAGGAGAAGAAATTATCCTCGAGTATACTGACTGGGGTCCATCCGGATCTGACTTTGTAGGTGATGAAGATGAAGATATCAATTTGACACTATTCACTTCTAACTTCGGAGCAACTGTAGAACTTGACCAAAAAGTTTACACATGGACTGATAAAGTCTACATTACTATCGTAGCACCAGACCACAACTTTGACAGTGACTTAGTTGACGAAATCGGAAACACTGATCTAGACCCAATAAAGGTCTCTACCAGAGGTTCTGATATTGACAACTACAAACTTGTCGAAACTGGTACTGACACAGGCATCTTTACTGGTGAGGTTATCCTTACTGGTTTCACACACGATGCTGACGGTGACAGCACAACTGGTACCGGCGGTAATGATGTAATATCTAGATCAGCAT
>Ga0224507_10000344_pt1 | contig 18340 bp, 15 predicted proteins | sample SF_Jan12_sed_USG_3_FD_170159 | JGI IMG/M metagenome (GOLD analysis project Ga0224507, IMG submission 170159) | Sediment microbial communities from San Francisco Bay, California, United States - SF_Jan12_sed_USGS_13 | ecosystem: Environmental > Aquatic > Marine > Sediment | place: USA... | reverse complement strand
CACCCCTCGTATTGCCTATGAATTAACCCTCATAAATAACGACAGCCTTCAACCAGCAGGAGGGGAGGATCGCTTACTCGCTTTTGCTACAGGTGGGCAACAAATTGCTCAGCCAGCAATGTTAAAGCCGTATGATATTGCAGCAAGTGATGGCGTTATCGTTGTTACTGATAGCTTGCTGAATGTGGCGCATGTGTTTGATGTGCGAAGAAAAAAGATGTTTCCTATCGGCTGGCGAAAAGAAGGCAAGCTTAACAAGCCTTTAGGGGTGGCAATGGATGGCGCTCAAAATATATACATTGTTGATGCTGGTCGAGGTGCGGTTGTAAAATATGACCGTCAGGGATTGTATTTGGCGACTTATGGTCACAGAAGTGATTTTTCTCGTATTAGTGATGTGGCCGTGTCTCAGGCGGGGGATAGAATTTACATACTTGATCGAGGAGGTGTCGAATCCAGCAGTCATCGCGTTACACTTTATGACGGGAGTGGCGTAAAGCAGAAGGTCATAGGGCGGCGAGGGCATAAAGCAGGAGAGTTTAACCACCCTACTCAGTTGGCATTAGGTAAAAATGGCAAGATTTATGTGCTGGACTCCGGCAATTTCCGCGTGCAGGTATTTGATGCGCAGGGTAACTATGAAAGGCACTGGGGTAGGCCGGGTAATAAAACTGGTAATTTTGCACGACCCAGAGGGATTGCGGTTGATGATTTGAATCGCGTCTTTGTAACAGATAGCGCATTCCAAAATTTTCAAATATTCAATGATGTAGGTCAATTGTTGCTTAGTGTTGGTGATGGTGGCGGGCAAAATCTACCTGGTCGATATATGTTGCCAGCCGGTATTGCGGTCGATGAAACGCAGCGGGTTTATGTTGTGGACCAAATTCGCAGAAAAGTAGAGGTGTATAGGATGCTGCAAGCGGGTGACGTTACTGCTGGCTCAAAAACTGAGTAGCGAACGCTCGATGTGAATGCGCGCCTTGCAAACTGAAGCGAACAAATATTAAACTAATGCGTTTGAATCGTGATAAATTGTTCGTTTTAATAGCAATCCCCGGCCCCTGATATCATGTTAAACAGGCATAAAAACATAGGTTTGAGTATTGCGTTACCCCCCTTACTCGTCTAGAGTAAGGCTTCTTTTGAATCGAATAAAAGTGATAAGTTCAAACTGCGTGAAATAAAAACAAATTGAATTGGCTGCTGGGTAATTGGTAAGCAAATTCTAAAGCGTCAAGCAGTTACGCAAACCCATCAGGCCTGGTTTTGGTTACTAACGTAATAAAGGTCGGCGGTTCAGGATGATGAAAAATATAAAAAAACCAGCAGCGTCAAATTAAGATGTTCGCAAACAAACATGAGTTGATGAGGGAGGGGGGATGAAAGAAAACCAACGCGGAAAAGCCCTGAAGAAAGGGTTGATGCTTATTGGTGTTCTTTGCAGTTTATCTGCCGGCAATGTCATGGCAGGAATAGCTGAGTCCGTACATAATCTGGGTCTTACCGGTACGGGGCCAAGTGCGAATGGCGGAACACGAAACCAGTTTTCAGGTACTGCCGAAATATGCGTATTTTGTCATACACCTCACGGAGGCAACTCCGCAGCAGCTGTTCCACTGTGGAATCGAAACCTTAACACGCCCTCTGCCTATAGCACCTATGATCAGTTAGGTACTAGTACGTTTGATGCTAAAGTGGCAGATGTCGGTTCCGTTTCTATTGGTTGCCTGTCCTGCCATGACGGTACGATGGCGATTGATAACATGATTAATGAGCCTGGGTCGGGCGCAGTCAACTCAAGTTTTTCTCAGGGAAGCTGGTCAGGTTCTGATATTCAGTCATCGTCAGATGGTCGTTTAGCATCAGGAATTGTACAAAATTTGGGCGAAGATTTAACAAACGATCATCCTATTGGTATGCAGTTTGCTGGCGGTGGGATTTCGGCTTCGCGCCCCTCTCTGCCGCAAGGCGAAACTAATGACCCTGATTTCGCAGAAGTAAACTACAAAATAAAAGACGGTCGTTTTTTATGGTGGGTTGAACGTGACTGGCGAACAGGCGGCGATGGTGAGCGAACAAAACGTGATGTGGTTTTATATACCCGTGATGGTTCAAATGGATATTCAGGGCAGTCGGAGCAAGAACCTTTTGTGGAATGTGCAAGTTGCCATGATCCGCACTCTACAGAGAATCCAACATTCTTGCGTATTAGTAATACAGAAACACCTAGTGGTCTTTGTTTGACCTGTCACGTCAAATAGAGCGCAACAAGCAGGATGTTAATGGTGTTGACTTCATACTTTACGAAATATAAACCTACGCGCGCAGATAAATATTTGCTTTTTGTTGCGTTGCTTGGTGCTGCGAATGCGTTTGCTGGAGATGTTCAGCCTGTTAAGGCGGCTAATCAAGCTCATGTTCCTCATGCAATGTATTTTGCAATGGTGAACGGTCAGGAAATTTCCATAAAAGAATTTCAGACAGCGTTCAAGGCTGGCGTAAATAAACGCTTTTATCATGGAAAAATTCCAGAAGCTGAATTGCAGGTGTTTAAGAAAGAGGTTTCTCAAACATTGGTTGACCGAGTTTTGTTGCTAAGTGAAGCGCGTCGTCAAAATATTACTGCAGACGTAAAAAGTGTTAATGATAAACTGGCTGAATATGAAAAGCGTTATGCAGGTAGACCTTTTTGGGCAAATAATAAAGCGAGCGTTATTCCGGGATTACGTGGCGCACTGGAAGAGCAAAGTGTTCTCACCAGCTTTGAAAACAAAGTGAAAGCGCTTGATTTGCCTGCAATGAGTGAGGCTGAGAGCTTTTATAAAAAAAATCCAGCGCTGTTTACCACGCCAGAAAAATTACATGTTTCTTTGGTGTTGTTAAAAGTGGCGCCATCGTCACCTGCGGCAGTCTGGGATGCTGCTCGAAAAGAGGCTGAAGATCTTATTGCCCGTGTGAAAAAAGGCGCTGATTTTTCTCAAATGGCGCGAATACACTCGGGGGATGCATCAGCCGCAAAAGGTGGCGATATGGGTTTTATTCATAAAGGCATGCTGGCTAAACCTGCGCAAGTGGCTATTGATGAAATGCATGCGGGCGAAATAAGTCAGCCTATTATGATGTTAAAAGGGGTTGCGATAATACGCCTTGAAGAAAAACAGGCTGCTACATTGAATGCTTTTGAAAAAGTGTCCGAGCGGGCGCAAAAACTGTTGCAGCGAGAAAGTTCCGAATTGGCTTGGACTGATTTGCTTGAAAAGCTACGTTCGCAGGCAGACATAAAAATAAATACGATCGCTCTGGGAATTTGATCGTAAGGTTTGTCTAGGAGCCTGTCCGAGAATGGAAACCGTAGCGAAGAAAAGTTATTTAGAGCAGTAGGTTTTCCATTCTCGGACAGGCTCCTAGGTAGTTTGGAAGGTGACTAATTGTTTAACCAAATAATAAAACAGGTTGAACCTGGCGGTTGAATTTAAAATAATTAATATAATATTTGAAGCGGCTTGGTGTGCAGGCTGTTTGGGGGGGAGGTGCAGTATGTCTTGGTTGGCTGGTAATGCTAACTTGCAAGCGCGCTGCTATCTCCAGAGATTTATCTAATAGTGCGTTATTTGCTATAGTAGATAGCTGGGAATTATTAAGCATGAAAAGCGTTGCAGTCAAAAAAAAACGCATAACACTTCGTGGAAAAAATTCAGGGAGTTGTTTTTGGGCTCTGGGTTAAAACAGTCGGTAGTGTTTTGCGTGGCGGCTTTGCTAATGGGGGTGGCGGTGAGTTCTGCTGCCTCCGTCGTGCCTAAGCGCGTGTACGGAAATATCGGTTTTTTTTACACAGCATCAGAAGCCGATGGTGGTGCAACTACAAACTCCTCGTTATCTACAGTTTCATTAAATATGGATTCTTATGTCTGGCGTCCTTGGTTTGCAAATCTTGATTTGGGTGCTGTATCGAGTATTTCTCGTAGTGAAAGTGCCACAAACTCAAGTAGTTTAGATCTTCTGTCCTCTCATTTGAATTTTTCGTTAATGCCGCGAAGCCGGTATCCTTTTCGCCTTTCTTATAATACCAGTGATAACGTGACCGATTGGTCTACTGGTAAAGTCACGCTGTTGTCTCTAGGGCCTGAATACAAAACGCGTTATTTGAACGCAAGGCAAAGTATTATTACATTGGCTGGTAATCGAGCAGATGCCTGGTACACGCAACGCACGCGAAATTATGCTGGTGTAAAGTTAATTGATGACACGTACGGTGCAAAATTAAAAATGAGAGGGCGCTCTTATAATTTGTATGCAAATACCTCAAGCCAAAAGCGGTCAAATACGGCTAATGCTGATGAAACGAAACACATAATGGGTACGTTGACGCATAATTTTTTTCCGAACAAAGAGTTTTATATAAAAACTCAAGTCACATCGTCCGAGAGTGATGTTGGTTCTGAAGAGCTTAAAAAGTATGAGGCTGCTGACCAAAAAGATCAGCTTAATATCGCGGGCTTTACTAACCGTGTGACCCGAACTCATCAAATGAGCAGCTTTATGTATTGGCGCCCGGATTATAAGCCTTATACGGCAACAGGTGGTGTAAGGGTTTATCGTCGAGACACAGGTAATGACGCCCTTGATTTGCAAGATACAATACAGCAAGGCGTTAATGCGAACTTGTCCGGCAACTATAAAATAAACCGGCGCCTTAGGATGACTGGAACGGCGACCGGATTTGGTTTGTATAATAGTGGTGACAATAATTATGTGAATATTACCGCTAGTCAAAATCTGTTGGTGAATTATCGATCGGACAATATGATTTATCGTGAATTCGAATATAACTGGAATGCATCTGGTGGTGTCACCAATCAGATGGGTTTTAAGAACCCGGAAGATAGCATTAGTGGTACGGCAGGTTTTTCGCCGTCAGATAGGCGTAGCTATTCAGAAGATTATTCTCAAATTTATAGTGCTGGGGCAGGGCATGGTTTATCTCGTAGTTGGGTGACAGGTAACCGCTCTAGTTTACGCATGAACTTGAACCAGTCCGGGCGTGAGTATGTTCAGACCAAAGGAAAGCGCAATTCGCTGGGATTTTCACATTCTGCAAGTATTAACTGGAATGAAGCGATGAAAAAAGGTAAATTCTATTCCCAGCTGACTATGATGGACACGCGTAACATTGATGAGTCCACAGAGTCGCAATTAGTAAATTTTCAAGTTTCTAGAATTGTACCCATTAACCGCTTGAGTCAATGGGGATCGCATCTTTCTGCGCAAAGTTCACGTCGTTACAGTAGTGCCGATAGTGAAACGAGCTTTTGGGATGGGTTTCTGACCACAATGAATGGTCGATTAAATTATCAGCATGCTCGCATGTTTGGTATATATAAGCTGAAATTTCGAACAAGGGTCGAATATAACAGCACGGCCAATCGAGAGGGGGGAGATCGCAGGCAGGCGGACTGGGAAGGTCGTTTGGGGTACAATATTGGTAAGTTAAGTACGGCACTCATTGGCAGAAAAGTGTGGAGTGATTCAGGTCTTGGAACCGGGGTCATTATTTTTCAAGTAAATCGTAGTTTCTAATTTGGTGCTTTAAGTGCTGATTGGTTCTGCGGCTGAGTCTAATTTGGGTTGTTTTTTTTCTATTTGGTTAATAATAAACGGAGAACGTAGTTATGAGAGCCAAAGTTAAGCGCACTTCTATGTGGAAATTTGCCCTGATGGGAGTGCTAGGTTGGGTTTCAGTGTTTTTAATGCCGCAGCCAGCGGAAGCAGAATATGCAGATGTTATTATCAATAACTATGCGGATGCTGCCGGTATGAGACCTGTAGTATTTCCTCACTGGTACCATCGAATTCGTTTTCGCTGCAAAGTTTGTCATGCGGATTTAGGATTTAAGTTTAAAGCGGGCGGAAACAAAATTACCATGGCGAAAATCATCGATGGTAAGTTTTGTGGTGCTTGCCACAATGGTGAAATTTCTTGGTCTGTAGAAAACTGTGGTATGTGTCACTCAGGTATTCCAGGTACACCAACACATATTAGCGGTAGTACAGTGCAGCGCTTGGTAGCGCCTGCGTACAAGTCTCTGCCTAAATAATTGTCAGAAGATAAAGGAATTTCATGATGAATAATCTAATAAAAGGTATAACTGCTGCGATCGGTTTGTCAGTCATTTTGCCTGTTGCAAATGCTGATGGAGTTGCTCCATTGGTGTTAGCTGTATCAAAGCCGATTACTTCGGCTGAGATTACCGGTTCAGTGCCTGAGAAGTTAAATGTATCAAAAGCTAATGTGTTTAATCGTTTGTTGAAAAAGATTAAGGATCCCAATGCTGCTCCGCCAGATGACGGGATACACGATAGAGCGAATGATGCAGTATTTTCATTGCAGCCACCAAAAGTTGCATATGAAGGCTTGCCAACCACTGAATATGGTAATCATATCGATTGGGTTAAAGCTTTGGATAGTGGGTTATTAAACCCTCGTTATGATCGGGCTGACCCTGAGGTTGAACCATTTGTAATGGATCTGGATATTGTTCGTCCAGTTAAAGCATCTGTGCCGGATGTGGTTTTTCCACATAAGCCACATACACAATGGCTTCATTGCTCAAACTGTCATCCAAAGATCTTTATTCCACAGCGTTTAGCAAACACAATCAACATGTCTGCCATTATTCTTGGCAAAAAATGTGGTGTTTGTCATGGTAAGGTGTCTTTCCCACCCAAGACTAAGTCTTGTAAGAAATGTCACTCAAAGCCAAAACCAGCTGACTGGAAGCCGCCATTGAGTCAAGCAACTGTTAAAAATCCCTGGAGATAAAGCAGAGCAATACGATATTGGTTGATAAACACACCCCTTTTTAGGGGTGTGTTTTTTTGTGTTTAAAAAGAATGATGTAATTAATTGGTGTATCTCTTTTTAATCTTGATTCGGGTGGTATTCTATCAGCACATGGCGTGTGCTGTTTTATATAAAAAATTCGTTTTCGAGCGAATTTGAAGTAAGCAGAGTGATTGTATTTTGAAAAATATTTCATAAAAGCCACATCTAGTCGATATATAGCGAGCAATTAACTAATTATATTGCTGTTAAACGTAAATCTTTGTATATACTTAAATTATGTGTGATTGCATGCATGATTCAGATAAAAATATTGTTTCAATGTCTCTAGGAAGGAGCTGTGCTTTAAATGTTAGCGCTTAAAAAGATCAGATTAATATTAATTGTTTTCTCAATTATCTCATTGGCCGGAACCGGTTGTTCGTTGTTGGATAAATTAGGCAAGGGTCCGACAAAGGAAGAGGTGGCTGAGCAAAAAAAGATTGAGCAAATGCATAAAAAACAAGTTGCCGATGAAGCTGCTGCAAAAGAAAAATCGAAGAAAAAAGCAGTTGCTGATGAGGATGCTATTCAGCTTCATAAAATAGAAACGATTAATGCTCCTAGAGCTGAAAAATTGTCCGAGGAAGTGCCTGCGGGCGCGTCGACTGCAGGCGCAGATAACGCAGCAGCAGTGCCGATTGCTGTTTTACCTGGGGGGGCGGCGTCATCTGCGCCGCGAATGAAAATCCCTACTGAGCCAAATGTTTATCTAGTCACTGTTGAGAAAAAAAATAAAACGCATCCTTTTTTTGGTCGGGGAGATAACCGAGGTTTTGTTCTTAACGGTCATCAAGGGCAGCATATAATTGCTAAACGCGGTGCTGAAGTTACGTTTAAGGTGAGAACCGGCGTACAGCACGATTTTTACCTCTCAAGAGTAGCTAAAGGGTGGGGCGCATCGCCATTTGTTGATGGCGTGGAAGGGCAGTTTACATACAATGGTGATGTGAGTTTTAATCCGACAAAAGATACTCCGAATGATTTGTATTATGGTTGTCGTAATCATAATTCCATGGGTGGTCGAATCGTAGTTGTGGCCCCTAACGCGGATATTGCTGCGGTGATGAAAAAGTTGGATAAAGAGAGAGTTGCAGCGGAAAAAAATGCAAAGTCAGTCGTCAACAAAGAGGTGAAGCCTCAAAAGGTAAGTCAGAAAATCGCTTACGTTGCCATGATGTTACAGTTTAAAGGTAAGGCCTTACCCGCGGATCAAAAAACTGCCATTCAAGAAATGCTGGACAAGGCGAAGCGGCTAGAAAAGAAAGGTGAATTAGCCGCTGCATTAGCTGCCGCAGGAGAAGCGGGCGCAATGATAACTGGCGGTGGTAAAAAAGCGGGCCCAACTAAAGAGGAACTCGCCGAGCAAAAAGAAGGGTTGACTGACCATATGATTACGCTGGAGGCATTCATTGATTCTCATAAGGCGTCGTGGGAGCAGACTAAGAAGAATCACCCGGAAAAGTTGGTTGACTATGATCGTGATTTGGTCGAAAAGTTGGTCACCGAAGCTGTTCAGTTATCTACCAAAAACAAGTTTGTGTCTGCGAAAAAACTCATCAAAAAAGCGGAACGATTGGTGATAAAGGCGCTTAATGAGATGCTTAATTCTCAAACAATTGTCTATGATTTGAATTTTGCAACGCCGGATGAAGAGTATGCTTATGAGGTAACTCAGTACGAAGGTTATCTCGAATTAATCCCAGTTGCTATTGAAGTGAAGAAGCCAAGAGCGGGCTCGATTAAGTTAATGGAAACTTATGTAGGCAAGGGCAAATTTTTCAGAGAAAAAGCTGACGAAGCAGCGAAAGCTGGGCGCTGGGAAGAGGCGATGGTGGTTATTCGCGATGCAACCATAGAAGTTAGGCGGGGATTGAGATTGCTAGGTGTTTCTATGTAGTCCATTTTATTGTCAATTTTCTGGTTTATAAAAGGCGCCTTGTTGAAGGCGCTTTTTTTTGTCGCAAGAAATCAATAATTAAAGAGGAAATTTCGTAATTGAGTTTGTAGCTAATCGCATTATGGGGTATGTTAAACCTACTTACAAAAGGGCGTATTTAAAGCTCTGTAACTGTCGGTGTGTTTATTTCTTTTATTGAAATGTAGCGCTGATAAAATGAACAATAAGAATAATCGCATCGACAAAATGTCAGATGTTTGAAAAGAAATATGAGAGAGAAGCTGAATGCGTGCAGGTTTTGGGAGAAAACAGTTTTTTCAGTTTATATTGGTCTTATCAGTTGGGTTATTAACCAGCTTCTGGTTGCTGTCTAGTATTGCAAGTGACTTTAAAACTGGTGCCTATGAACAAAGTAAAGGCCACTTTCAGTTGCAGGGCGATGTAGTTCCCATTGCTGAAGATGGTATTCATGATCCGGAAAATGAAGCAGTGCGCATATTGCAGCCGCCAGCAGAGGCAATGCTTAATTTCCCGCGAGATGAGAGAGGTATTATCAATTGGGTTGAAACGCTGGATAAAGGCATTATTAATCCTCGAACGGGCATCAAAGGCGACGAGAAAATGCATGCCGTCGATTTCGATGTCATCTTTCAAAATACCGCATCAATGCCTTATGTTCGTTTTCCTCACCGCCCGCACACTATTTGGTTGACCTGTAAAAATTGCCACCCAGGTATATTCATTCCGCAGCGCGGCAGTAATCCGGTCACTATGGCGGCAATTATGTCGGGAGAATATTGTGGCGTTTGTCACGGTAAAGTCGCATTTCCACCTTACGAGTGTAAAAGATGTCACAGGGAAGCAAGAAAAAGCGTCGGCCTACGTTACAAATAAGGTTAAAAATAGCGCTAATTACTGCTGCAGTTAGCATTGCTGGCTGTGGACAAATTCAAACAAAAACAAATGACCCGGTTCATTCGACTTCCGGTGATCAGGCTAAAACCTTACGTTACGTTAAAACAATTAATGTAGTTGGAATGGGTTTTAATGATGCTATTAAACGTATTGTTGCTGGGCCTGATGAGCACGATTTAATTCGGCCGGTATCTATCGCTGTTCGTGATGATACGATGATCATTGCCGACGCTGGTCGAGTTTATGAAAAGCATGCGTTAACAGTAGCCGAGCCAGGTTATGGTATTGCGGATGCGGGATTGCGTGTTGTGGATAATGCATCAGGTGTTATCTTTCGCTACAATTTAAAAACTGGCCGAATGAATTTGTTGTGGGGTGCCGGTGATTATATTAGCGGAGATGTCAGTGATATTTATCTGGCGAGTGATCACTCGTTTTATCTAACTGATGTTGAAGGTCGTCGGGCGTTACATTTCTCACCTGATGGGAAATTACTTAAAATATACAAGCACCCACCTAATATTTTTCGTCCTATTGCGATTACTGTAGATGAAAAACGTAAAGAGGTCTTGATCGCAGATGAAACATATAGCCATATCGTAGCATTTGATATGGAAAAAGCAGAGCCGCTTTATGGTATGGGTGACCGAGGTAATGGTCCTGGGAAGTTTCGTATCATCACAGACATGATTGCAATTCCTGATGGTTTTCTTGTGAGTGACCGTATTGAGCTACGTGTACAGGTACTGGACAGAGAAGGAAACTTTGTTGCTGAATTTGGCCGCGGTGAAGTCACATTTCCTACTGCGCTGGCTGTTGATGTTGAGGGACGGGTTTTTGTCAGTGATAAAGCCGATAGCACAATTAAAGTTTTTAAAGCGGGAAAATTGATCGATATTGTCGGGCGTAATGGATATGGCGCCGGTGAATTTCGTTACATAAGCGATATGAAAGTATCGGGTAATCAGTTATATGTTGTAGATAGTCTAAATGGACGAATTCAGGTGTTCGAGTTTATACCTGAAAATAAGTCTGTCGCCATGGTCGAGCCGATAGAGTCATCAATAAAATAATATGAAGACTATGTTGTACGGGCGATTTGTTTTTTCGTTATTGATTATATTATTGTTATCAGCCTGTGCTCATAAGCAGTATAAGTTTGAATATGAGCAACGCGGGGTTGAAACAAAACAACAACTGGTTTGGCCGCTAACACCTGAAACACCTCGTTATCGGTATTTGGGTGAGATACTTGGTGAAGTTAATTTTAAAGAGATAGAAGGCACCGAAGGTGGCCTTAGAAAAAGCATGAGCTGGCTGGGTAAAGTTATTTTCGGTGAGGCTGAGCCGTTGAAAATTTTTCGTCCGCAAGGTGGGGCTTTCGACAAAAAAAATCGTCGGCTATATGTGACCGACGTTGGTCAGAAAAAAGTTTTTGTTTTTGATCTGTTGAAAAGCAAAGTTGAAGCCTGGGAAGGCGGCGGACTTGACGAGTCTTTCAAAACGCCAATTGCTGTTACTGTTTTGAAAAACGGAAATGTATTGGTGACTGATGCAGACCTGGGTTATGTTTTGCGTTTTGATGTTGATGGTAAGTATTTAGGTCATTTTGGTGAAGAAAAGCTATCAAGACCAACCGGGATAACCCACGACCCGATATTTGAAAACATATATGTGGCCGATAGTCATGCACACCAAATCCATGTGTTTTCTCTAGATGGAAAGTGGCTTTCAAGTTTTGGTGGTAAAGGTGCCGCTGACGGTAAATTTAACGCGCCAACACACTTGGTATTTGCAAATAAAGTATTGCATGTGTCAGATACCTTGAATGCACGTGTGCAGTTATTCGATGCAAACGGTTCTGGTGAAATTACTAGCAAGTGGCTTCGCAGTTTTGGTAAGCGAGGCCTGAATGTTGGGAATATGCCAAGGCCAAAGGGTATTGCGGTCGATTCTGATGAAAATATATATGTTATTGAATCGTATTATGATCACCTTCTCATGTTTAACCGGAAGGGGCAGGGATTAATGGCCATCGGTGGCTCAGGTAGCGCGCCCGGAAAATTTGATTTGCCCGCAGGTGTTTGGGTGGATGATGCTGATAAAATTTACATAGCTGATATGTTTAATCAGCGAATAGTTGTCTTTCAATATTTGTCATTAAATGATAAATAAAACGAAAATAAATAAAACGAAAAATGATGAAACGTACTATAGCAACCTTATTTTTATGCCTGTTTTTAGTTGGTAGCGCTATTGCCGCTAACCACATGGCTTCAGATCGTATTTCTGATATTCGTAATACCAAACATAATTTTGCGTCAGATGATTTTCCACAGCTGCCCGTTGGAACAAGGGATGTGAAATCATTAACCGAAAATCAGGTTTGTGTTTTTTGTCATACGCCACATGGTGCCCCCCTCAAGGCTGCAAAACCATTCTTGTGGAACCGCACGGACTCTGCTGCTGGAATGACCTTTAAGTATACATCAACTACTTTGAATATTAATAATAACTCAGTTGCACTCGGTGATAAGTCAAAGATGTGTCTGTCGTGTCATGACGGCACGGTTGCTATTGGGCAGGTGGATATGAACGGGAGTCAGACTAAAACTAGCTCTACAGTACCGACTCCAATTACTATGACTGGCGGCAATAATGTGGATAGCGTAACCGGAAAGTTGATTGCGGGTAACGCTTTGATTGGCTCTGATTTTAGAAATGACCACCCTGTTGGTTTTTCATACGATAATGCATTGGTCACCGCAGATCCTGAGCTGATAGATCCTGCATCAGTATCTTATATGGGCGTACGTGCAAGCCGAAAAGTGACAAGTCATAATCAACAAATAGTTATAGATGGCGGCGCAGCAGGTACTGATAACCCGGTTACTGTATCAACACGAATATCCGTTCCACTAGAAGCAACGGTAACTGCACCGGCTAATGGCCAATCAACTTTTGTTAGTGTTGCCACTAGCGGGCAAGTAGAATGCACCACTTGTCATGATCCCCATATTCGTAGCACAAATGTAAATGAAAATATTAAGTTCCTTCGCCTGAGGCGTTTTCAGCAGACCGACCCTGATGGCGCAGCATTTAATATCGATAATGATATTAATTGCCTCGCTTGCCATAAAAAAACTGGGTGGGAAGATTCCGTCCACGGCAGCGAATTAGACGCTTCACATACTTTTACCGCAGCTGAAGTTACTGCTAGAGACATTTCAACCGGTAAACAAATCTGGCAAGCATCCTGTTTAGCTTGTCATGATACCCATACGGTAGACGGTGCTAGTTGGTTGTTACGGCAAGCAAGTGATGTTGGTAATGAGGTCTCTGATGTGGATAAATCCTGTTTTAAATGCCATTCGAGCACCGGAGTGATTAATTCACAAAGCCCAGCGGTTAGTGATATTGAAAGTATCTCGATTACTGGTGGGCATGCTGGGGCTGATCCACTTTTTGTTTTTACTGACGGTGCTCATAAACCAAATCAGGCTTCAGCTGTTATTAAGGAAGCGGCAACTGAAATTGTAACTCGCCATGCCGGGTGTACGGATTGTCACAATCCACATCAGATGCAAAAAGGCTTACATGTGAACGCAGGACTGCCTACAAATAATAATGTTTCTGGTGCGCTAAAAGGTGTTGATGGTTTGGCTGCAACTGGCAGCGGCGGGTTCGACCCATTTGTAGCCGAAGACCCGCCAACTGAAAAAATTGCAGATAAGGAATATGAAATCTGCTTTAAATGCCATTCCAGTTATGGCCATGGTGTAGGGAAAATCGGAACTGCTGTAGGACAATTTTCGAATACAGTGAAAGAATTTAGTGACACAAGTAGTGCTCACCCTGTTGTTGCGAAAACAGGTAATATCACGTTAGACGAAGGACTGATGGAGTCACCGTTTAATGGCGCGAATGTTCTTGGAGTATCTGGTGTCGGTGAGCAAACTATGTATTGTTCAGATTGTCATACTAATACTGGTGGTACTGGCACCCCAGTTTTGCCTCAGGGCTCACATAATGCTGATATTGCTGCCTGTGAAACGTGTCATGTTTCTGATCAGTACTTAACTGCCGGTATTACACCAATACAAAGTTCGTTTGCCTGTGCAGTTCCTGGAGATTGCCCTAATTCAGGGGTAACCGGGCTTGCCAATTTACATATTTATCATGCTACGCAGACAGTAGGTGGTGTGCACGCCTGTGCTAACTGCCACGTAAAAATCCCCCATGGCTGGAGACGACGGGGTCTACTTGCCGATACCAGTGATACATTGGGGCCAAATAATGATTCGGCTGCAATGGCGGCTAAATATTACCCGGCTGCTCTGGCTGATGTAGTTGATACGTTGCCAGCAAGTGCGTCATGGAAGAAAACTGATTGTACAAATGCTGGGTGTCACCTCTAATTAAGTCTGCCGTATTGTCTGCGCTGGTTAGTTTTTAAATTGGAGTTGATGTATTTTTAATTAGTGAAAATACATGTGGCAATAACTAAAATAGTCGGCTGGATTAGCAATACCTAATTCGGTATTTTTGTGCAGCGAATTAGCAATTTAAATTCAACCCAGCAATGCACCCCCAAATCATTAATATTTCTAGCTATCTCCCCCCCCTCAAAAAAAGAAACCTAAAGTCACTGACTGATAATGCCGAAACGCTTTATGCTGAAGCTTGCTGCATAATAATGGAAGTTTTTAGTAAATACCTTTTTATTCAATAAGATAAGTGTACTTACGAAAATATGAATGAAACTTCACCAACCATACTAGTTGTAGATGACGAAGCCGAAATGAGAGAAGTGCATCAATTGCTTTTGCTGGATGCTGGTTTTCAGGTCGTGTCTGCGGTGAATGGTAAAAACGCAATTGAAATAATTGAAAATAAAGATAAGCCGATAGACATTATTTTATCTGATGTGGTTATGCCGGAGATGGACGGCTATGCATTATGTAAATATGTAAAATCTCAGGAAGATGTATCCGATACGCCCTTTATCTTTATATCGTCTCTGGATACGCTGGAAGAAAAGATAAAAGGTCTTGAGTGTGGGGCAGATGAGTATGTAACTAAGCCGTTACAGGTTCAGGAGCTTTCATTTAAAATACGAAACTTGATCGAGCTTCAAAGTCGAAATAAAAATTTAAAAAAAGAGGTGATGGATTCCCAGTCTGCAGCCATGGAGATAATGAACTTTTATGGCGACCTGGGGCAGATTCTCGAGTTTTACAAAGTTAGTATAGGTGCGAACTCATTTGAGGAGTTGGCAAGGTTGTTATTCGACGTAACCGGTGGCTACGGTCTAAGTTGTTCCATTCAGTTTCACTTACCAGATGAAGTGTTAAGTTTTGGCGATAAAGGAGAAATATCACCTTTAGAAGCTAATGTTATGACGTTGGCTCGCAAAAAAGACCGTGTCCTGAGTATTGGTGCTCGCCTGGTAATCAATTATCAAGCATTTACTTTATTAATTAAAAATATGCCTGTTGATAACGTAGAAAGGACAGGTACGCTAAGAGATTCCCTTGGCGTATTATGTAATGCCGTCGAAGCTAGGCTTAACAGTTTGTTAACTGAAAAAAACGATGCGAAGAAAACTGAAATTACAGAAGCTGTGCAAGAAGTGCTTGAGCAAACAAAAATGACATTCGCAGATATTGAGCGCAGAAGCATTAAGGCAATAGAAGGATTAGCTGAGGAAATAGAAACCGCATTTTTTTCACTAGATCTACGAGAAGAGCAAGAAAATCACATTCGCGAGATAGTTAAATCATGTATGGCGAACACAAATAAAGCCTTTGAAAAAGGTATAGACCTAAATGAGATGTTTGATGATATTAATCAAAATCTCACTGAAATTTTGAATATTAAAAAATAGTCTCGGTTTTTCTTGTCATTTTTTATTTCTCCTTAAGGTAGGTCATCGTCCAAGTTGTTTTTAGTTGTTACCCATGGTTTGAATGGAAACGGTCTTTCTTCTGTGTTGTAAGTTAAGAACAAAAACACCTGATAAATAAAGCGGCTTAAATCACTGCCGAATTCTTTTAATCTTTGATCTGGCTTTCCGTGAATCAAGACAAGAATGAAATGAATTAATACTAGCGCCCCTAAAACAAATTCAGCCACTGAATAAATAAAAACAAATAACAGCATATACAAGCCTCTTTCCCAGGGGTTGTTATTGGATTTTATTTCTGTAGTCTGATCGTTCATTGCTTTCTCCTTAAGTGATATTATCGGTGTTATTTTAAATCGCGCATCAAAAATACATGCGCAGTAAAAAAGAAGCTGTGATCGGTATGTGGCCGAATTCAGATTGCGGAATGCCAATATTGTTCACCTGCTTGCCTGTAGTTGTAATAAATGTAAACCTGATGTCTGATTCATTACTAAGTGAATATACTGCAGACAATTGATGTAGTGCTGAATTATAAAACTGACTTCGGGTGAGGAATGCATTTATCCAAAGGTAGTTTACGGAAATGAGTGGCGTTACACTTTTTTGTAATGAAATACCAATGAGCTGTTGTGATAGCTGTTTTAATCGGCCCGCTTGAAAATGTTTCCCACTTACAATATTTTCAAATTCAGAAATACTGTTCGCGCCGCGGTTATTATAATGTATTTCGGTCGTCAATAACCATTCGTTTTCAAACTGGTAGTCAAATCCTGCTACGCTGTAGAGTTGATAGTTGTTATTGTGTTCGGAAGGGAATGCTATCGATTCTAGTCGAATGCCGGCTCCATTCCAGTCTGACTCCAGGCTTCCGCCTATAATCATATCTTCTTCTATGTTTGCGGTAATTAGGGACAGATAAATGCTTTCGCTGACAGGCCCGGCGTATCTAAGTCCAATATTTGAATTGTTATTTGCTGAAAAGGCATAAACCAGATTGATGTTGCTGAAAGAGTTTGGGTAATAATTGAAATTAAAGACGTCAATACCGGTTTTATAATCACGAACAAGCTCTGCGGCATTAAATGCACCAAATATATCAGTTGGTTGCCAGAAGCGGCCAACGCCCCAACTAATTGCCTGTCGGCCAATGCGAAAGTCGACAGTTTCAAAATTCGCCTTAATATTTAAACGGTCTGCTTTTATTTGGCCGGTATAAAGTGTCGAGTTATTCTGTTGCTGAATAAGCTGATATTTCATGTCGTTGAATTGAAATATATTCTGAAAACCTGGAGTGTTATTTTGAATGTTGCTTGATTGAGTGGTTGTTATTATCTCGCTATGTAACTCGTAGCTAATAGTATTGTTGTTACCGTCAATCATTAACCTAAGGTCTTGTTGATGCAGGGAAGTTAGAGAGCTATCGGTATTATTCTCTTTGTCCTTTTTATCGTTATTATCTTTTTGATAGCTACCTGCAGCTGAAGCAGAAAATAAACCGGTAAATTCGGGCGTTGTTAGCTCGTCGGCCAAGGTGTTGGATGTCATTAGCCATAATAAGGTAGTGTAAAAAAAGAAAGTGTTAGTAATGGTTCTAAACTGCTTTATCACTTTTAATGCTTCCATCATGCAGTGTAATAATTCGTTCTGCTCTTTCCATTACCCTTGCATCATGTGTTGAAAAAACGAAAGTTGTTTCTTCTTCTTTTGCAAGATTGAACATAATGTCTAATAATGCACTGGCATTTTCAGAGTCAAGGTTGGCAGTAGGTTCATCGGCAAGTACCAGTTTTGGTCCTGCTGCTAATGCGCGAGCAACGGCTACACGCTGTTGTTGACCGCCGCTTAACGCGCTGGGTCGTCGGTGAATCATATCATTCAACCCAACAAGGTTGAGGTAATGTAACGCACGTTCTCGTCGTTCTGATGCTGGCGTGTTTTGTAATACCATGACTAGTTCTACATTTTCTAATGCACTGAGAACCGGCACGAGATTGTAGGCTTGAAAAATAAAACCAATTTTAAATAGTCTAAACTGAGACAAATCCTGTTCATTCAGTGCAGATAAATCAGTGTCATTTAAAAATATTTTACCCGAGGTTGGCGAGTCCAGACCACCGATGAGATTCAGTAGTGTGGTTTTTCCTGAGCCTGATGGCCCCACCAATGCGGCGAATTCACTTTTTTCAAATGTAAGATTAATATCCGTCAGTGCATTTACTTCAACTTCACCCTGGCGGTACATTTTTGAGATATTTTGTATTTTGAGTAAACTCATTAGGTTTTAAGTGCCTCTATCGGCTGGATGCGGGACGCTTTAATTGCCGGATAAATCCCTGAAGCTAACGTCGTTAAAAAAACAATGATAGTTAACTGAAAAACGCGCACGGCTGATAATTCAGAATAAATAATCGGATCCATAAATGTGCCAGCGAATGTTGTGCCCTCGGGAATCAGGCCGGAAAAATCAATGCCATAACTGGCAACATACAAGTGAATTGAGCCGCCAACCAGCCAACCGCTAGCAACTGCCATAATACTGAGTAACAAGGTTTCAATAAAAACCAGCAATACCAGGTACTGCCTTTTTAGACCTAGTGCCCTTAAAAGCCCAAATTCCCTTGTGCGCTCCAAAATACTCATTAAAACGGTGTTGATAATACCGAAAAAAATAACGAGCAAAATAAATATCTGCATGATATAAGCACTAACATCGTCTACCACAATATATTGCACC
>Ga0224507_10000343_pt1 | contig 18450 bp, 22 predicted proteins | sample SF_Jan12_sed_USG_3_FD_170159 | JGI IMG/M metagenome (GOLD analysis project Ga0224507, IMG submission 170159) | Sediment microbial communities from San Francisco Bay, California, United States - SF_Jan12_sed_USGS_13 | ecosystem: Environmental > Aquatic > Marine > Sediment | place: USA... | reverse complement strand
TCCGATCTCCCGAAGATGTTGTTGTTTTAGACCAAACATAAGCGGGAGTTGAGCCTGATCCAAACAAAGAGCCAGTATCGGCATTTCCAAAAATTATCACAGCTCCCACTAATAAAAATATCCATAACGCCTGTGGCGGGATTTGTGCTTTTTTGTTTTTCATTTTTATTGGAAGGGTTTGATAAACCCTATAACAAACAAGTTCCATGCAAAGTGTTGACCTGCATTTGCCTGCTGTGTTTTTGGTGTTGGTGTGAACAAGTGGCCGATTTTTGGAAGTCTCATTAACGGCGAGCCGTATGTCCTCGTGTAGTTGAACCACAACCTTAACGGGATATATGTCGCAAGAGCGATGAAGCTCCCTCCGGTCTTTGCGAAGTGCCACAATCCAAATAATAAGGCCGTGACTCCATTCGCCCATCCTTCACCCGACTTCTCATCAATAACCGTATAAAGAAGTCCTCCGAAAAGAAACTCCTCGACCTGTGCTACCACAAGAGCGGTGATGACCACGATATACCAAGGCATATAACTTATTGCGGATAGCAGGTTTATACTACCTGACCCTTTTATAAGCCCCTTAATGATTATTAGGAAAACGAGGTTGGCGACGAAGTTTGGAACAAACCCCGTAATTACTGCCCTCCAATAGTTGGCCTCCGTAAGTGCGAGGACAACTTTTTTGGCGACAATATAAGCAACAACAAGTGATAAGGTAAAAACCACCATATAGGCCGTCAATATTTTATTCCATGCGTTGGTGTCTTTTGGAAACCACGCTGACGGACTAAGGGTGTTTACATAAAGGATTATCAAAATGACGACAAGCGTCATTAGGAAAGATGCTCCTTTAAGCGTCCTTACTGCATTGTTATTTTTTGCCATCCCATTTTTCCTTGATTGTGCTTGGGGGAATTTCACACCCCGATGCCGGCAACCCGACTTCTTCCCCAAAATGGGAAAGGAAAAAAATAAATTATTTTACATTGTTACTGCAATTAAGCGGCCTTTTTCTCAATATTGAAGACTGCAATTTCTTGGCCTCCACAAACAACATGAACATTCGCATCGTCTGTATCGTCTAAGTAATTGAAAACTGTGTCACCCGGAAGAACGAAGTAGAACCCAAGAGTTCGGGTTTTATCTGTCCTGTCAAATGTAACAGTAGTTTCTTGAATATTTGAGGAAGTTGTCGCAATAGCTCCGTTATTTAAATAAATAGACTGAGCGTAAAGACTTGTAACCATACTCAACTTGTTAGTTGGATTAGTTGTTGGTCTTGCAAGGATTGAGTAAATATTTGAGTCAGTATCAGGATTGATCTGATTTCCATATTCATCACCATAAGCATAACAATCTACTTCTCCGAAAGTTCCAGAAGCGGCTCTCTCTAAAGTAATAGTTCCATTCACATAACCATCACCTGCACCAGTAACATTGGTCAAAGTAATATCATATTGAGTCCTACTTCCTTTATTGTATTCACCTGTCATATTCACATCAAGATTTACTGATGCAATTTCACCAGTAACACTTTGTTGAACAGATGGAGCAGTTGTATCCTGTATAACATCATCGGTATTAATGCCAAGAGATGCAGTGCTAAGAGCACCAGCGGAAGCGTGCCAAGCAGCACCAAAACCACCAGCCATAAGACCAAACACAAGAATAATTAATACAAGTAAAAATTTAGTAGGCAAAGGGATCCATGAAAGCAAAGACTCTCTAAAAGTTTCCCCATACTTGGTAAGAAGGAATATTGCAAAAACAGCAATAACTCCGCAAACAACTGAACTAATTCCTAAAATCATTTTTTAAAAAAATAATCCCCCTTTCAATACCGAGGGGTTACCGTCGACAAAAGAAGATTGTTGTGACAAAACTCCTTTAATCGAGGCATAAATATCTAAACTCATAATAATGCGGTCAAGTTTTGTTTTATAAACATTGAGGGGCAGACACGGGGGCGGAGGTGGGGGTGTTAACAAATTGAACCATGGGCACTTTTTTATTTTGTGAAAGTTCGAGCAAAGTTGTGAGTCGAGCCATGAGTTGATTTGTCTTTGACTCGTCTGTCCAAATTTTATCGAAAACTTCATCGGCCACTCTATTGCAAACTTTTTCTCGTGATGCGTCAATATATCTCCAAGTTGATCTCATCCGGCTATCAGTATGTCCAAGAAAATTTTTAACCTTGATCACATCACCTGTCACATCATAAACCTCAGTCGCCCCACCCTTCCTTAATCCGTGACTCGTTATTGAACTTCGGCTATGTCCCGCCTTGTCTATAAAATTAACCCTGTATAATCCTGCCCTCTTAACTGCATCCCGGAACATATAGATATAAGAATTTTTATCCATGTGACTATCTCTGTTTTTATAATTTCTTGAGGGGAATAGCCATTCGGAATTCGGAAAGAATTTTTCTCTAACTTTCAAATAATCTCTAATCCTTGGAACTATACATCGGGGAATTACTGAAATCATCTGCTCTCCTGTTTTGGATGATCCGGCCGGAATATAAAAAGTCCTGTCATCTAAATTCAAATAAGAAAGTTTGGCATTATAGCAGGCGATTGATCTCAAACCCATATACCAAGAAATCATTATCATAACGGCGTTTCGAATATTTATAAAAAGTGAGAATTGACTTTTTCTTTTTGTCTTTCTACTAAATGCACTCGCTATAATTTTTGATAAATCTCTCTCGCTGATTGCAAGACTCCCTTCATGCTTTCGTTGATGTGCCATTGTAATTTATAATCACCTCAGCACCTCCCTAATGTTATGCGTAATATTGTGTTTAAAAGAGTGGTGGTTTAAAATCGGTTGAAAAAAATATTAAAATTTATTTCAAAAGGTAAATAAGAAAAAAATAGAAAGGTTTATATATGGGGTATGGTATGGTATGGTATGGTGATAAAGGAGGTGAAGAAGAAAGTGGAAAAAACAGACATAAAGGGATATTCTAAATCTTGTCAATATTGCTCAAGAGTATTTGAATCTACCAATGAAAACCAAGTTCGTGCATGGCACGAAACTCACGAAAGGTATTGCAAAAAAAATCCATCTAACAAAAAAGACAATGAATAACTTTTTAAAATCTAATAATCAGTATAACTCATGGAATTTTGTCCAAAGTGCGGAGCGTAATATTTCTTCTCCTCACCGAATAACTCCAAATCTATATTCAAAATCTGACCTAAATTATTCAGTCTTGGAACGCCATATACCCGTATCAAGCCGAAGGAGAGAAAGGGGGTTATGCTTACCTCACACCCAACTTAATGAGAGTGGGCGGTGCAAGTCCGTGGCCAAGAAGCTTCGAGGCGGTGAAAACAATCCGAACGGTTTAATGGAAAAAGCATACCACGAAGGGGAAAAGTTCCCCTTCGTGCAGTCAGAATTTTTTCACCGTAAGAGTCAAAATCAACCAACTAAATTATTTACAATGCCTGAGTATAAATATTTATCGGCAGAATTAGGAGATTAAAATGTCTTATGAATGTAGATCATGTAAGGACAAAGGTTATGTCCAAAAAGAAGATGGCAAACTTTACGAGTGTAAAAATTGCAAGCCAGTAATCGATTTAAAGCAAAAATATAGGCCTAATAATTCCGAACTAGGAGAATATGCAAAAAAGAAAAAAGGATTGGTTGAAAAGCGGTTTAAATCGGTTGAAAATATGTCTGAACATCAGATTAGAGACCTTCAAATACAGATAGTTGACAAAGTCCTATTCCTTCACGCATACAAAGGCAGTTGGGGGAAAGTTGAAAAAGCCCTTAATGGGGCAATATCAAAACCAAGTTTGATTAATTGGAGTAAAGGAAGACATCTTCCTAAAACCCCGGATGTTCTTATTGGAAACCTAACAAAATTAAAAACGATTGAGGTGGCAGAATGTTAGGATTTGCCTCAAAAATGCAAAATAATCAAATGTATTACAATGTAATACAAGACAGGAATTTTGCAGATTTTTCACAAAAAAACTTTATTTTAAATGTATTACATTGTAATACAAAACCTTTATTTTTGACAGATTTATCGTCAATAAAACCCTCTATTTTGGCAAATTGTAATAAAATGTATTACAGGGGTTTTCTATCTATCTATCTAAATAAAAAAAATGTATTACATACTATGTATTACAAAAAAAAATCCCCAAGCCAATCGCAGAAATTAAATGTATTACGAGGTATTACATGGTAATTAAAAGAAAGTCTTCAATCTATACAGTCAGACTTAATAAAATGCAAGAAAAAATAATTGAGCAGATGGATATTAATTTTAGCAAGTGGGTTCATAAAAAATTCGATGAAGAATTTTGTAGTTTACAATCAATTGAAAATAATATTCTGATGAAACAGCAAGAACTACAATTTTTAGAAAATCAGAAAAGAGAGATGCTTGAATTAAATCAAACAGAAAAAGAAATCACTGAAAAACAAAAATCAATTGACCTATTAAAAATTAAGGAAAAAAGAGAAAGGAAAATTGCAGAAGTTGAAAGAGCAATTACTGATTTTTATAATATTAAAGACAAAAGGCAATTAAGAAAGTCAGCAATAGAATTTGTAGATTATTATAATAAATATAAAAAAGAAAATGGGAAGAAACCTAACTTCTTCCAATATTTTGAAGATAAGGGATATAAGGATATTTATGATGAGAAAAAATCTCAAGAGAAAAAATCCTCCCAAAATAAAGAAGTTGAAAAAATTATTGATAGTATTTCAAGAATTGGGATGAGGGAAGAAGTTGAGATTACTAAAACTGAAAATGACATTTATGATTTAGTTCAAAAATTTAACCAACATTGCAATATAAGGGGTTGGGAAGTTGATACAGAAGGATGGGTAGAAATATTAACCCAACACATTCGAGAAGGAAAATTATTGGTTGCACCAAATAATTAACTGATCATCGAAAAAGGGAGAGTTGGGAAACAAACCCGTAAGAGTAAAATGGAAAAAAGAAAAATAAATCACCAAAACAAAGTCGGAAATATAACTAGGAGTTTCGATAACGCCAATTTGAAGGCAGAGGGGAAACCCTCTCCTTCTTTAAATTCTTCGGAGGTAAACCATGCAAACTGAATCCCGGACAATTAAGCTTAATATCCGAACGACTAAAGAAATGGATATAGCAGTCTCAAAAAAGGCAGAGGTATACTCAGCTAAAAAAGCAACATTGGATGCCTTGATTTACCACATCGGATATTTTGCATTAATCAAAACAGAGAATCAGATCGAGGAGATTACTTTTAGAAAACATAGCACTCCCGAGTTTGTTAGAAAATTAGCAAGGGGTGAAGATATTGGAGGAGTTAGGTTTAGATGGTCAGTTAAAAATTTCTTGCAACCTGCGATTAAACAAATGGAAGTTGAAGAAATGGTAATTAACGGACTCAAATCAATCCCAACAAATCAAGAGCAAAAAGAAAAAGAAATTGGTAGACTTGCGGAGGTTGAGTTCGATGATTAAACTCTTAACTAAATTTACAATGGAGGTGCAATTATGAAAAAAATTGCGAGTGTTTTATTGATTGGATTGTTTGTTATGTCCCTTGCGTCCGCAGGATCATATTTCCAAATGCTCGGAAAAGAAACTACTTGTCTAAAATTAAACATTACAGATTTTTCTGAGTGTGATATGTTTTGGTGTGAGGAGGTTGTTTCCGGATGCGGATATGATGAAAATAGATCGGCTTGTATTTGTAATTCAAAAGAAGAATTGAATTATTCCGAAATTCTAAACCTTTCTGAAATTGAATCTATGATTAACAACAGAACAACAGAAGCCTTGAAAGATTCCAAAAATTACACAGACACAAAAAATATTGCTCTATCAACCAATGTTAGAGATAATATTGCAAGTGTCCGAAATGAAACCAATTCGGCAGTTATCCAGTTGAATAGCAACCCAAAAAACAATAACAGCGATTCAAATGTCCCTGCTTATTTGTTTGTCGGAGGGTTGTTTATTTTCGGACTTGGTCTTTTTTCGTGGAATCAAAACAAGAAGAAAAATATAGTCCCACAACAGGGATACCCTAACGGATATCCTCAGCAACAAATACCGAACTATATTAACGGAGGCCAAGCGCCACAACAACCGATGCCACAACAACCGATGCCGACATATCCTCAGCAACAACAATGGCCACAACCGATGCCGACATATCCTCAGCAACCGGAAATAAGAAAAGACCTAAAGAGGCCACAGCAACCAATCCAACAACCAAGAACACAAAACACCAGCCCCGGGAGTCCTCAAGCATGAGCGAAAGAATAATTAGTTTTATACCTGATTTCGCATTAATCCTCGGGGTCGGGGGTTTTCTTTTTCTATTGTATAATATGGCGACAGATGACACGAAAAAAGATGTTAAGAAATTTTTATTTGAACATTGGATTTGGTTATTATTATTAGGAATATTAATTTATGGATGGAAAAAATGGGGAGTAGTTGCAGATCATCTTTGGGTTGCTGAAATGAATTATGCCCTCTTTCTCGTTTTATTACTGGGGCTTATGGCCTTTGGTGTAAAGGCGTGGACATATGAATGGCGTTATAATACCGACCAATTCGTAGGAGATAATATTCACGGCTCTTGTGCTAAATATTTTTTAATAGGAGATTGGTTTGTCGGATTTTTAGGGACAGCCGGAAACTCTGATGAAAAATTGGTATTCCCTTGGCCATGGATGAAAAAGGTTGTCGTATGTCACAAGGATTCAATTGAATTTAAAGGAAATCAAATCATTGCAATCAACCAATTTTTCAAACAAGATATATACCCAATTCCAAGTGATGTTAAAACTTTCATTGAAGGACATCCAATCGCCAAGCATTGTGATGAAATTTACTTTGGATATTTTTCACAACAACAACTTGCAAAATACCCCGAATACAGCGAACTCCAAGACAAATATCTAAAGTCTAATTCAAGAAAAAATGAACTTGACGAAATGCTTAAAGGGAAAATGTCATCCGTGAAGGGATATGTAACAGATGCGGTCGGAACAATAGACAAATTGAAAGGCAAGGATTGGAGAAGGCCAAGCTCGGGCAGAGGTGAGGAATGAATAATCAATTAACAGACCTTGCATCTCTTGAGGAATGGTTTTATGAGCATGAAGAAACCTTCGTAGTGCCATATATTGAAAAGCATTTTGGACGAGCAAGTTATCAATATCAATATGATATAATGCACAAACATCTCTTTTTCACAAAGAAAATTATTGAAGATGATTTAATGGATAACCCAACAAAGCAAAGCAAATTTCTTAAATCTCTCGCCTTTGGAAAATCCAAAATTGTTTTAGTTGAGGGTAGTAGGGGATCAGGAAAAACCGCAACTGCCGGATGGGTTATGGATCAACTGCATAAAAATAAATGGCATGATAAAATTTATTTTGTGAAAGATGGAGAAAGGCCAAAAGGATTCCCTAATTGGATTAATATTGTGTCAGATATTGAGTTCGTGCCAAATGGATCATTCGCGGTTATTGATGAGTCGGCCATAAAATATAGTTCGAGAAATTCCTATAAGGATGAAAACAAGGACTTCACTTCCCGGCTTGTAATTCTGAGGCACAAAGACATCACGGTGTTTGTAATCACCCAACACATGAAAATGGTTGACATCAATATTAGAAGACTGGCAGATGTGAAGGTTTACAAAATGGGGGCAAATCTTACCCATGAAGATGAAGACAAAGAAGATGAGAGGAGAATGGTGAGGGGTAGATTAAACCCAAGAGATAAGCCCGAGTGCTTAGTTGAAATATCAATGACAAAAGAATTTTATAATTTTAGACATGGCCTTCCGGATTGGTTTAGTGATGAAGTGAGTAAATCCTTTGCAGATTATAACCCGGAAGAAAAAACCAAGCTGAGCAGAAAAGAGAGAATGGATCATGCAAGACAGATGGAGAGAGAGAAGTTTGAGATGACAAAAGAATTAGAGATCGCCAAGATTAGAGAACAGGCTAAGGTTGGCATCTCCCCTACTCAGGCCAATAACCTAACAAAGAAGATTAAGCAACAGGAGGGTGGCTCGCCGGCCGATAACCTATAATGACATACAAGAGACTCGAGCTGAGGAAAGGGAATTTTATTGTTTTAACTAATCAAGATAAGTTAATTATCAATTCAATCATGTATTATTTAAAGATTAATCATACTGCAAAAATAACTGATATCTACAAACAAGTGAAGAAGGATGTTAAGCCAACTCTATCAAATGACAAGATCAAGTATATCTTAATGGTGTTATATATTAAACAAAAGATTATGATCAACAACTACATCAAATCACATCAAACCCAGTTTAGAACATGGATTAAATTAGCTAAGGGGGAGAGACTTAATTAGATAGAGAATAAGGTTTCAGAAACCCTATATAGACTTTCGGAAAATGGAAAAATGTAAAGTAATCGGTTGCAATAGTGTAGTGATGGATGAATGTATAAATAAATATAGGCATCCAAGCATGAGGGGGCGTTATGGTTATTGTCAAAAACACATGATTGAGGGATTAGTGGAGGCAATCAATGATTAAAGATTTTATAGATATGCTACCATTTGGTCATGGACTCCCATTTCAGAATCAAGGCGAATTAAATAAATTTATGGGGTATCAATAAAAAGAAGAAGTGGCCGATTAAGGCCACAATCTTCTCGGCTATCAATAAAATTTTTACGATTATATCAAGCCAACCTTTTTGCTTTTTCATATTGTTTTTCAACAATGGAAGAAAACGAAAAAGAACTAATATAATCAACAAAACAAACTTTAAATAACTAATGAAAACCCAAAATCACAACCCATACGGAGCATATGTTCGAGTGTCGGACGACAAATTAAAAACAGATGGGGAAAGGCGACAGGATGTTAACCGACAGATTGAGAAGATCAAGAAATTCCATGAGGCCATGGAGTGGCCTGAGCCGGAGTTCTTTATTGATGATGGAAAATCGGCCTACAAAGAGGATTATAATTCCCGGCCTGACTTCTGCCGGATGTTGCGAGAAATCCGAGCCAACCGAAAAAAACGGATCACCATTGAAGAATTAGAGAGATGGAGTAGACGAATTGAGGACGGCTTGAAAACCATGAGAGAAGTGGCCGAAAAAAATTGCACTGTGACATCTATTGCTCAGGGAGAGGTTGATGTCACACTCCCGGAAGGATGGTTTAAGACCGCAGTCGCTTTTCTGTTGGCCGAGTGGTCGAGTATCTCAAAATCATACAAAGTAAAGGGCGGAATGATGAGAAGACTCGATGATCCAAACGCAATCTGCAAGGCCTGTGGAAATGTGCATCTCGGTCGAGTTCCAAATAAATGTAAGGAAATTTTGAAATGAAGTGTGGATTTTGTTTTAAAAAATTGAAACATTCAAAAGATAACATCGAAAGATGTGATTGTAATATAGCAAAGAAGTGGTGGAAAGTGCATGATTCAAATAAATGTAAGCAGGTTTCGTTTTCTCCCGAGGCTGTTGAGATAGTTAATGAGCTCCCGAGGGGTGAATTAAGTAGGATATGCAATGAGGCAATTTTGTCATCAAGGCCCGAAAATCTAACATTGAATGAGGTAAATTCAAAGATTTTTTCATTAAAAAACGATCAAAAAACGATCAAAAAACAGCTAAAATATCTCAAAATTCAACAAAAAAAGCTTGAAAATGATGCAGAAAAAGAAAAGGTTGTAAACACAAGGCGAAAAGAAATTGAGGAGAAAAAATTAAAAGAAGTAGATAAAAAGAAATATGAAAAGTTATTGAAATTTTCATGTAGGCTGGCTAAGAGTTTATTTGAAATTTCTGATGAAGATGCTATAAATGTGTGTAAAAAATATCACAAGGCAAAAGGTGATAAAGAATTGAAGGGTGGATTTGCAGATTTTATTGAAAAACAAAACTTCAAAAGGAGGCCTAAAAAATAGCTTGTATACACAATCTAGATATTTGTATGTATACACAATTTATGGCTTTTGTATATATAGCTTAAGATTAAAATGAAATCAAAATTTACAAAGAAAAACGAAAGAACTCCAGATAATATATTCTACGGAGCAATAGATAAAAGAAGAAGTGGCCGATTAATTGGATGATTGTAGCAATATTTCTATAATAAGTAACTTTTATAAAGAATAAAATCAAACCAATATAATGGAAAGATTGGCAGTTGTGTTCTCATTGGATTTTAATAATTTTTATTCGGGATTTGCTTGCAATCAAAGAAAATATTTTTCTCAGGAGAAAAAATGAATTTACAATCAGTTCAGCATACTACGGAGTACAATTCTTTAATCGAAGATGTTTTTGGGAAATTGAAATTTACTCAATTTAGAAATAACGCAGATCTTTTGTGGGTAAAGCAAGGAGCCAAGATGCTTAAGGTTGCAGTTGATAAATTACTTAAGGTGGCGGAATGGACATCGAATGAAAAGAGATTTTTGGAGAGGACTAATGAATTAATTGTATCAAAACTAGAAAAGACAATGATTGTCAGAATAACAAATAAGCAAGCAGGTGAAATTTTGGGACTTTCTATTGAGGCAATGGCGGAAAGAGATATCTTGGTTCAAGATGAAATTTTAGAGAATGGAAGAGGAAGAGAGTTTAGAGATGCATTATTTTTGCTTGAGGCGAATGTTAGATTATTGAGGCTGATAAAAAACAAATTAAAAGAGCGCGAAATTGATGAAAAAGATTTCTCAAATGTAAAAGATATTTCTGTTTCGTTAATAAAATCTTATGGCTTCATCCTTGGTGAGATTAAAAATTCTTCTTACTTGAAAGAGTCCCTTATGTCCATGAGAGGGATATGGCGAAGCTATAATTCACTAGAAAGCATAACGGTGGCGTAATGGTAGAGATGCTGGATGCGAATATTTTTGTTTTATCTATCTATGATTCCACATATCTTAAAGCTGTAAAGAAGTTTATTTCATCTAATGGAGATCCCCTACCTTATTCTTTGTTTAATGAAATTTCGAGTTTATTTTCAGAATTACATATACTTTTTTTAGAGATTCGTAGTGATTTGAAAAGGGATGTGCCTTTTGACGATATTCAGGCACTTAAAGATTTAAATAATAATTTTGATAATATTGTTTCTTTTTTGAAAAACAAATCGAAAGATTTTAAAGATAGAAAAAGTTTTTTTGAAGTATTGGATAGGTGTCTAGATAGAATTCATAGTATCGATGCATGGGTGGATACCGTAAGTCGTTATCCAGATACTCAAACAAAAGAAAGAGAAATAATCAACAAAAAAAGGGCACTCCTTGGCCGATTAAAGAAGATTGATGGATTACACAATTCAGATTTGAAGATTATTGCAATTTTAAATAATTTTTATAGAAATAACAAGGAAAAAGTCCTTTTTGTTACTAGAGACAATGGAATTTACAAGAATAAGTCTCTTCTTCAGAAATATTTTCCTTCCGTAAAGATTGGTAAAATCTCATCTTATGTTTCTGATTGATTTTTTACCAACGCCCTTGATTTTGAACCTAAAAATATCCCGGATACTTTTGAAAGTCCCCCGGCAATTTTCGATAATCTGACGAAATGCAAGAGATAAGCAATTCCCCAATCACTTGCAAGGCATATTTTTGAATATTGTGCGAGAAGGTTTATGAGAAGTGTCTAGATTCGAGTTATATTCTAAAAAATATTATTCGCCCGTTCTTTCTGCAATTAATCGGAGATGTTCTTTAATCTCCTCTAATTCATCTTTGTTATCATTAATAGCACCTTCAATCCCATTGAGACTAGTCTCTAGATTTCCAACCTTCCCTAACAATAAGGATATGCACTCTGCAATCCTCTCAGCTGAATTAACTATTGCGGTTGCGGTTACGTTGTCCATATAATAATCTAACAATAAATATTTATAAATCTTTTCAAAAGGGTAGGTCAAAAAGTGGCCACTCACAGCCTCAACAAACAACAGTCTCACACGAGGCTTAGAAAGGTTAGCCTTAATTTTATAGTAGTCCGAAAGGTTTAATAACCTATATAGGCTATCACGTAACAAGATGTATACAGTAATGTATACAAGAATATTAACGCAGAGGCGGGGAATTGAACCCCGAGCTTAACGTTGGCAACATTGAGATTTATCCTTTAATCGACCTCTGCATTGATATTGTTAAGTCATTCTGTTTTATAAAACTACTTGTGATAAATTAGAAGTACTAATTCCCTTCAATCTCTACCGGAATAATTGAAGCCCCCGATTTGCAAAGGGTATAATCCCAGTAAGCAAACCATAACGGCTTGAATGTTTCCCAATTCATATCCTTTGTAAAAATCTGCCTTGCATATTCAAATTTAGGAAAGAGCTCATCACAAATATTTTCTTTCGGTGGCTCAATTAATTGCTGGATAATGTTTTGAATACCTGATCCCCCCCCGCCTGCAGAAGAATCCAAAGCATAAGTAGAAAAATTCCCCGATATTGTTTCGAAATTCCCCGTCGTATCATTCACAAAAATATTTATAACATAATCGGCATCAGAAGATACCACTGCACTTGCTATATCACAGCTAGGCATCTCGGTGTTTGCGACTTCTGTTGATGCGCCAATTGTGATATTATACTCGCAATAATCAGCACCACCCAAATCTGTTACATCAATATTAATATCAATAGTTCTACTATAAACCATCCCTATTGGAGCAATAATCTCAATGACTGGATTTATATTGTCGTAGATAAAAGTTAAGTTGCTTATTGTAGAAAAATTTAAATTATTTGAAGTATCATTCGCCCATAGAGTTAAACTGTTATTTGATTGATTAATTGCCCCAAATGTAATATTACCACAATCGGGAATAGATACATTTTCACCCCCATTTAGCGAATACCAACAAGAGTCAACCTCAACATTATCAGAATAAGTAAAGTTGAGAGGGATTGAAACATTATTATAAATCGTTTGATTATCTGCAAACGATGTTATATTAACAAGTGGACTGACGCTATCTATTAATGTGAAGGAGTCTGAATAAGTTTTATTAGCACTTGTTCCATTCGAAATTATATAAACCGACCAATTCCATTGTCCAACATGACCAGTGACGTTGCTTATATTAAACCTTGCTGACTCCCATATCTCTGATTGACCCAATATCGAATCACCAGATATAAAAGCTCCATTTACATAATCAATTATTTTTGTAGAATTTGGCATCGTTAAGTTAAAGTATGCGCCAGTTATAGAATCATTATCAGCATCTGAGGTTGAAATATTTAAGTAAACATTTTCTTGACCAAATGTAAAAGTATTTGGCATGGTTTCGTTTGAGTCTAATGTTGGGTAAGCATTAAACAAAGAAGGATCTTGCAATATATATATTGTTCCATTGCCACCAACCTCAGAAGCACTTCCTGTCGTTGGACAATCTTCAGAAATACCAGCACTTCCACCAGTTACTGTATTTATTGTCGATATATTATATAAATTATTTCCATAAAATATTTTTAATCTTCCCCCAGCACCACCACCACCACCACAATTATTATATGTGCCAACCGAAGAGGCACTTCCCCCAGCACCACCATTTATATTAATAGTAGAAGATGACATATTGACAATGTTAGAATGCAAAACAACAGATCCCCCAGCACCACCACCAGCACCAGCAGTTGAATCAGCAATAATAGCACTTGCACCTGCACTTCCATTCATGAAAATATTCCCGTGAATATTTATTATGTTAGCACTTATATATAACCCTCCTCCTCCATTTCCTCCCACAATTACATTTGTAGCATCATCAATACTTCCTCCTCCTCCTCCAGAACCTAACCTAATTGATATATTTGTATTATTGTCATATTCAGAACCTCCACCTATTATACTTACCAATTCTAATCTAGCACCGTCACCCGCAACATTACCAAAACCCCCACCAGCTCCACCATATCCCAAACCACAAGTAGAAACAAATCCATTGGTCGAACCATGTCCTCCACCAGCCCCTTCGCCACCAGCCCCAACGTGTGTTGCCCCACTACAAATTGTAGATGTTACAGCCCCACCACGAAAACCCTTTGCAGCACCATTAATTAATGTTCCAGAATCCATAATAAAATCCCCGGACACTGTAAAGTTCAATTTTCCAGTTCCTTCAGTCCCATTATAAGCACAAATAGTCACAACCGCTGAATTATTTATAATTACACTATCATAAATTTGATCTCCGCATAACTCTGTATCAGTTTGAATTGTCAATGTAGTGCCACTAGCCATAACAAGACTCAATATAGATAACAACCCCAAACATAGAATTGTATATATCATCGAACTTAAGCCAGGCACTTTTTTCATTTCTTCTTGGGTTGAACTAATTTAACTTTTTCTAATTTCCCACTTCTCTTCATTCCAAAAATCAATATTATAATTGGGATCCCAAGCCAATAATATTTTTTAGAGAGATCAGACGAAGTCTCAAAAACCTCTCCGACCACACCTTCCACATACTCAGTATTCAAAACGTATCTTCCAGTAATCCCTTTAATAGTAGTTATCACAAAAATACAAATCCCTTCTTGTTGCTCGAAGTAAGTTATGTTTATCCCATTATTCCACAGATCGGTTTCAAGACCAGTCACGGCGTAACAAGTCGAATAATTTTCATCATACTCCGTCAAACTTCGATTCTCAATGGAGATATTACTTTCATTACAAGACACCTCTAACCAATCAGACCAAGAGGAATTAACAATCGAATAAAAACAATAATCACAACTATTATTTGCGAAATCCCAATAAGTTGTATTTGTAAATTCATCGGCCGGCAAACTGGTTATTTCATAACAAGTGTTATTATCATATTCAACCAATGACCTATTTTGCTCTATGCTATCGTTAATAAAACACTCCGTTATATTAATCCAGTCAGACCATGAAGAATTGACAGCCTCCGGGGTGCAATAATCACAAGAGGCAGATTGAAAGTCCCAATAAGTCACATTTTCATAAGTCCCACAAAAATTCTCATCATATTCAACAAGACTTCGATTTTGTGAGGTTGTGTCATTAATTAGACAAGCTGTTGTATTCACCCAATCAGACCATGAAGAATTGACGATTGACTCAGAACAAGAAGAATAAGTCCAATTATCATAAACTTCAGAAATTTCAGTTTGATTTAAAATTCTGTTCCAAATTATTACTTCATCCATTTTCCCATTAACTGCTCTTGTCCTTGTTCTACTATCTCCATTTCCAATAGTAAGTTCAGGATTATTAGAATATTTTGAAAATGACATAGTTGTACTATTAACCAAAACGCCATCTAAATAAAGATTCATCGTTGTAGAATTAATTGACCATACAATATTAGTCCATTTATTAAAATATGAAGAAAAGTCTATCCCAATATTTGCAGAAACGCTACTACTATATTTAGTGAATCTTAATACTGATGTATCATAAAAAATTAAAGTATTTGCAGTATTTGCTGAAGAATCATACAATGCTAATACAGTATCGTATAAATTATATCCAGTTAAATTGACCCATATGCTACCTGATAAATCAACATTAGTTAATCCAATTGCACTTGTATTTTCTAAATAATCTCCACTTGCATCAAAAAGATAAGATGTTCCAATTCTACCAATTTGATTAATTGCCACACCAGAATTAGATAAATTATTTATTCCCAATTCATCATAAGCAATTACTCCACTTGTTTCATCTAATTTATAGACAGAAACCAAACCATCAGCCAAATAACTTGACCACTCATAAATATCAAACCCACCAATCTTAAAAATAATTTCCGTGTTCTCACCTGCAACCGTATCAGTAAAAACACCAACTAAAATATCTTTATGTGGCAAATCTCTAAACTCATCAAACTCTATCCAGTCCCTTCGAGACTGATTATAACAAATAGTTTCCATACCAAGAGAAATATTGGTTACATTATCAAAACTCTCTACATTATGACAATCCTCAACAATCGAATCAACAGCATACTTCAAAACATAGGCCTTCGCCTTGCTCTCGTATTTTTTCTTAATATCATAAGAATCATAATCAAAAATCAATCCTTCTCCTCCAATATCAAAATCAACAAAACGCAATTCAGCAACCTTAATATCATTACCGACTCCACAATGAGAATCCAAAGATGATGTTAAAATAGAATCCAAATAAATCGAATCGTCAGAATTAGTGATTAGCAATCTTCTCTCAACAGGATCATAATATTTGAATTTCTCCCAAGACAACCATTCACCATTTGACTCTCCAGCTGTCGTTTTGTTACGTATAGTTTCACGCCATATTTTATCATTAAGATTATCTGAAATAGTATTAGCAGAAACCATCGCCCCAAAAACCATAGCAGCACAAAACAAAAGACCAAGAGCGACACCAACTCTAAAATTATTTCTCATAACTAATCGACCTCCTCAGATTTATTGCAGTCGTCACGAGGAAAATCGGGAACGGCAAAATTAACAAGAGCATCAATCTGACAAGTAGACTTCTTTTCTTGTTGTTGTCTTCTTTTTCTTTGTTGCTTTGTTTCATGTTTCCTCCCCATTTCTAATTTTTACGGAATCAATATTCCTATGCCCGGTATTGTTTTCAAGAACATTCTCGCAGTCTGCAAAAATGTAGCCAAATAAGGCCATCCCAATTTCAATCCCACAAGTGATCCGATTATTATTAAAGCCCAAACCCACCAATCCCAACTTTCTTTAACTGGCCATCCGCAGTCGTTAGGGCAGGAAGTTGTCGTCTCTCCAAGCATACTTTCACAAACTCCATCCCCGCAATATCCTGTCATTTTAGTGTTCTCCTTGCATTGTCCAAAATTTGCCGGACTCAAATCACAAACAGAATTTTCGCCATACTTAGAGATACATATAGCGTTATTGGTGCAATCAACTCTAATCGGTGCAGAATTAATACAAGTCCCCTGCTGACAAGTTGATTTAATATATGAAGTCCCGGAGTCTGCGATTGGATTGCCACCATTTGCACATTCAAAATCATAAGAACACTCTCTCATATTTTCTTTCACAAATTCAAAAGTATCTTTATCGCAATTTGCCTCTGCCGGACAACACTCAACGGAGGTCACTTTATTGCCTTGAATTTTTCTTACTGATCCATCTTTAAACTGCTCATTATCAACGGAGTATAATTCTCGTGCTTGGCAAATAACCTCTTGGCCTTGATATGTGTAAGTTTTGGATGCAACCTTAACAAAATCAATCATATAATTTTGGTGAGAATTTACCCCGGTCTTTTGCAATTCATTAAGTCCATCTGCAAGAACTCTCTTTTTTAGATCACTATTTAGAATACAACTCTCCTGACGATAAACTCGACCATTCTCTTGGCCTCTAATATAAAACGATTTTGCTTTCTTAGTATACTCTAAATATTTCCGATCATCAACACCAAACCCACCGGACTTAAATTTCACTTCCTTACCGTAAGGGATTGTGAAATCCTTTGCTTGCCCTTGTTGTAGGGTGTAGGAATAAGACGAGCATCCCGATAATCCATCAATTCCACAAACATCGTAACTCAGAGATGCAGACCCCAAAGTAAAACTCCAACTCTCTTTTTTGTTTTCAATATGGAAATAGCATTCATTTGTATAATGATCACATTTTGATGTTGAAACATCATCGGCATATCTCTTAATCACAATATCATAATCATTCTCCTGCACGCACTCAATCGTTCCATAGTTTTGCTTGTAAACCTCAGAATAAGAATCAAGGCCTCCTGTCATCATGACACCTGAGTAAATCATCGCCGATAACCCGGCAATAATCAATACCCCAATAAGTGGGAATACCGCTCTTTTGTTATTTAATAAAACCATGATAGAAACCATAATTTAATTTTTTGAAAGAAAGATAACTCAAAGCCGGTGTCAGTTAAGTTGCCGTCATTTACAGAGTTATCTCCATTGTTAGGGAGTGCGACTGGCCTATCGACCGGTAAAGTTATTGTTGTTGAGGATGGCTCGGGTGCTTTTTTCACAAAGCATTTATCTCCCACAAGTTCCCAGTTAACATTTGGAGAAATCTCAAAATTACAATCATATTTATTATCTGTGCATCTTAGTTGAGCAGGGACACCACCATCCAAACCCGCTCTCCCTTGCGACTCTCTTGTTGTTCTAAACCCAACATCCCACACAAACCTATCACTATCCTGTATTCTCTGTTCTTCATCGGGAGTATTTACAAGCCCAACATGAACTTTGGATTTATACCCCTTCAATTCATCAGTATATGGTCCGGCATCTGAACATCCCGAAGATGTTGTTGTTTTAGACCAAACATAAGCGGGAGTTGAGCCTGATCCAAACAAAGAGCCAGTATCGGCATTTCCAAAAATTATCACAGCTCCCACTAATAAAAATATCCATAACGCCTG
>Ga0224507_10000342_pt1 | contig 18473 bp, 19 predicted proteins | sample SF_Jan12_sed_USG_3_FD_170159 | JGI IMG/M metagenome (GOLD analysis project Ga0224507, IMG submission 170159) | Sediment microbial communities from San Francisco Bay, California, United States - SF_Jan12_sed_USGS_13 | ecosystem: Environmental > Aquatic > Marine > Sediment | place: USA... | reverse complement strand
GCCCAGGTCAAAAATCAGCTGGGCATCTATCCGCTTTATTCGGCGCCAGCTACGCAAGCAGGCCTTCGACATCGTCTACGCATTCAACAACAAGGCCATCGCCAACACTGCATTTGCGGCAATTGGTCTTCCAGTCAAACTGGTCACCTATCGAGGCCAGACCGGTAACATCTCGCGCTGGGATCCGTCGGCCTACCTGACCCATCTGCACCCAAGGGTAAACAATATTGTTTGCGTTTCCCGGGCCACCCGGGACGACTTGCGCACCCAGGTGCGCCACCCCGAGAACGTAGTGGCAATCTATAAGGGCCACAGCCTGGACTGGTACAAGGAAAGCCCCGCGGACCTGAAGGAATTCGGAATACCCGAGAACGCATTCGTTGTCGTCTCGGTCGCCAATAATCGACCCCGCAAGGGCGTTCCCACCTTGATCGAGGCTGCCGGCAAGCTGCCCGCCGATCTTCCAGTCTGGTGGCTGATTGTGGGCAGCGGAATGGATTCACCCGAGATCCAGGCGCTGGTCAACAAGAACCCCTGCAAGGATCGCATCGTGCTGGCCGGCCATCGCAGCGACGCTCCGGCTATCGTTGCCGCCTGCCAGGTATCGGTACTGGCATCCCTGAAGCGGGAGGGCCTGCCCAAGACAGTCATCGAGGCGATGGCATACGGCGTCGCACCGGTGGTTTCGGACACCGGCGGTAGCGCGGAGCTAGTCGTGGACGGTGAGTCGGGCATTATCGTTCAGCCAGGGGATGCCTCGGCGATCGCCGAGGCGGTCGAACGTCTATACCGGGATAAGCCTCTGCGCGAACGCATGGGTGCGGCAGCCAGGGCCCGGATCGACAGCCATTTCAACGTGAGTCAAACGGTGGAGCAACACCATGAATTTTTCCGCAAGATACTCGCATAAATCCTCTCAAGTGAGTGGGCTTGGCGGATCTCTAAGGGCAGCAGCACTTATCCTACTGCTCGGCGTGCTGGCGGCGTGTTCCCAACCCGAGGATTGGATGATTGAGGGCAGTGCCATGGGTACTTCCTACACTATCCGGATCTCTCATCCTTCGACTGACTTCACCCGGGATGAGTTGGCCACCATGCTGGCTGCGGAAATAGAAAGGGTCGAGGCATTGATGTCGACCTACCGCCCCGAATCGGAACTCAGCCAGTTCAACGCCTCAGACAGCACAGACTGGGTACATGTCTCGGAGGACACGGCAATCGTGGTGGCGACCGCCCAGGAAATTTCACGCCTGACCGATGGTGCCTTCGACATCACAGTTGGGCCGTTGGTAGACATCTGGGGATTCGGGCCGCGCCTGGATGTAAACGGGCGCCCGAGTGATGAGGAAATTGCCGAGGCACTCAGCCATGTGGGCTACCAGAAACTGGATGTTCGCCAAGATCCCCCCGGCCTTCGAAAAAGCGATCCGTCCCTGCACGTAGACCTCTCTGCCATCGCCAAGGGCTACGGTGTTGACCGGGCTGCCCAGGTACTTACCGAGCACGGCATCAACGATTACATGGTGGAGATCGGCGGCGACCTGAAGGCCGCCGGCTACAACCGCGAGGGTAATCCATGGCGCATCGCGGTCGAACGCCCCATCCCTGGTGACCGGGCACTACTTGAAGTGGTTGCCGTTGAAGACATGGCTATCGCCACCAGCGGCGACTACCGAAATTTTTTCATGCAGGACGGTGTCCTCTACAGTCACACGCTGAACTCTCGTACCGGCCGGCCGGTCAGCCACAAGATTGCTTCCGTCAGCGTACGAGCCAGGTCCGCAATGTTGGCCGACGGCTGGGCAACAGCACTGCTTGCCATGGGCGAGAAGGGCCTTGGGATTGCCGAGGAACAGGAAATTGCCGCGCTGATGGTAGAGCGCGATGGCGATGCCCTGCACGAGAAAAGCAGCAAGAACTGGTAACTGCTTTCCCGGGTGAGCCCCGGGGGCGAGCCTGATGTGATGATCGCTTTCGCAAACGGCTAATCCCTGGAAAATGGGGAGGCTTCACCGAAACCGACGTGCATTCGAAATCCTGGTCAAGACGTTTGGCTGTCTGCGCCAACCGCCTGGCAACTGCGCCTTCAGGCCACCGCCATACGGGTGACTTCCCGGGGATCCCGGTTGGTCGCTTCTTTGCCCAGCGCAATGCGCTCTGGCACTGATAGTCCGTCCAGCTCAAGACACTCAAGAAAATGCAGTCTGGGCAGCAAGCCGGCCGCATTGGCGATCTGGATATTCAGTCCCGGCCTGGCATTCATCTCCAGGATCAACGGACCCAGGGTTGCATCCAGCACCAGGTCCACCCCAAGGTAACCCAGGCCGGTGATCTCGTAACAGCGCGCGGCAATATCCAGCATGGCCTCCCAATGAGGTATCTTGAGACCAACCACCGGCGATCCGGTGTCCGGATGCTCGTGCACCGGGCTGGTACCCACTACAGCGTTGGTCGTGATGCCGATACGCATATCGATACCAGCGCCGACCCCCCCCATGTGCAGGTTGGCCTTTCCATCTGAACTGCGGGTTGGAAGGCGGATCATGGACATGACCGGCACGCCCTTGAACACGATTATTCGGATATCCGGTACGCCCAGGTAACTCACGTGATCAAAAACCGGGTCGAATTTTACCCGGTATTCAATCAATACCTGGTCGGGTTGACCCCCAAGACTGAACTGTCCGCCCAGGGTGTTTTCCATGTGGTGGGCAATTTCATCCCGGGTCAGGATTCGGCCGGTAGTTGTCCTGTAGCGGTCGCGACTGCGACTGCCGATGACCATGATGCCGTTACCGCCACTGCCATGCACCGGCTTCAGAACGAAGTCTTCCTTACCCGCGACAAGCTGCTCAAACTTGCGAATATCGTGGAGCATCCTGATCACACCGTACAACTCAGGAACGGGCAAACCATTCTGTATGGCCAGTTCCTTGCTGATGAGCTTGTCGTCTACCAGCGGAAACAGTCGCCTCGGGTTGTAGCGCATGATGTAGTCCCCGTTACGGGAATTAATACCCATGACACCGGCAGACTTCAGATCGGGAAGCAGGCTCACTGTTCGGCTGCCATGGCTTTAAAACGACGGTATTCGGTCAGGCGGAAACCCGTGTAGCGTCCGGCAAGCAGAGTCGCGGCAAGTATCAGCAACAGCAGTTCCGGAAACACAAACAGCACATGCCTGAGCACCGAGACTCCCATCACCAGGTAAATCAGTACCGCGGTCATCATGGTGCCTATGCCCTCGGTAATCGCATCCCTGGCGCCGAGCTCTTCCCAGGTCACGGACATACGCTCAATCATCATGGTCAGGATAACCATTGGAAACAGCGCAACCGACAAGCCGGTATCCACACCCATGCGATGACTGGCAATACTGACCAGGGTCATAAGGATGACAACTACCGTCAACACCGACGCAAGTCGCGGCACAAGGAGCAAACGCAGGTGCTCCAGGTAAGCCCTAATGGCCAAGCCGACCACGATGATCAATGTGAAAAACAACAGGCCGCCCAACAACTGGGTCTCGCGAAAAGCGATGGCGATCAACACCGGCATGAAGGTGCCCACGGTGCGAATCCCGATAAAATTCCTGAGCAGCACAACCAGCAGCGCGCCCAGGGGAATCATCACGATCACTCCGTATACCGACTGGGTACGAAGGGGCAGCGCCAGCAACGAAAACTCAGGAATTTTTGAACCCAGCGACGCGGCCCTTTCCTGGGCAATTTCCATGGTCGGCTGCAAACTGCGCACCACCGAGAATTCAACCATGTCTCCGCGTCCACCGGAGACGTCAATCAGGGGCTTGCTGCCCCAAGCCCAGGGAAATAAATCAGAGGGGAAACCAAGCTCCCCGGTTTGCGGATCAAAGTAAATCCACTCATCACCGTTATGCACCGCAAGCATGGGCATTACCTCGGCCATGCGCCGATCCTCTCCCAGTCGCACGCACTGCACGATTTCCGCCGGGATGCGTGCGCCGGCCAGCAAGGTTACTGCCAGCTTGGACCGCTGCATGGGAGTCCGCGCGCCGGCTCGCAAGAGGCTGATATTCTCTTCCGGCGTAGGATCATTCAGCCTGCGCAGCAGCGCCGAGGTAAAGGTCAGGACATCGGCGGACTGTTCACGGACGTGAGAGGTTAAATCCATCATCGCCGAATAGTAGGGTTCCTCAAGCTCGGGAACCTTTGGGAACGTGGGCTTCGGCAAGCTCCCCTTGCGGGTCGGATCCGCATAAACCGACAAGCGGTAATACAGGGACTGTTCGCCGGATACCTTGCGAACCGCCCACAAGGCCTGTCGCTCATTGGCGCGTTCATCCACCGTTAGTCCATAGCCCCGGGAAACAAAATTCTCGCTGGCTATCCGGTAACCGAAAGGGTTTTCCGGAATTCGCAAGTACGCTTTCGCCGCTCCGACGGAATCGCGGTGAAAGGACACATGGGCTTCCATGGTCCATACCTCGGTTTCCTGGGCAGCATCCAGGGGAAGGCCCAGGGTGCGGACCTTGTACAGGAACAAACTGGCACCTGCCAAGAACAGGCAGGCGGCAAGAATGTATGTGTGTCGTCTATTCACTCGTCCATTCCCTTTTGTTCGCAACTGGGTTCTGCAGTAAATGTACGCTCAGGATCGATTACCACGGCACCTTCCATTGCGCTGCGGCCAAGCAGAAAAGGAAAATCAAGACCGCTGCGATCAATAAGGTTGATCTCGACCCTGCGCTTGACTGCGCCTATACAGACTGACATTTCAACTACTGGCCGGCGTTGGTAATCACCATCATGGCGCCGGATTCGTGCAATTCTCGCCAGGTGCCGTTCGAGGGTAATTAACTCACCTTCTTCATCACGAACCTGAAAGCGCACAAAGCGCTCTCCCGCCCTGCGGAAGCGTTTAATATTTTCTGCGTGTAGTGAGGACGTGTCAGCACCGGTATCCAGCTTCGCCTCCAGAATCACGCCCGCCTTGGATACCATGACCTTTTCCAGATATCCGAACACCTGCTTTTCCTGGGACCAGGCACTGCCCGAAGCGAGAAACAGGGCAGCAGCAACGAACTGGAAAAATAATCCGTGCCGTGTGACACCACGACACATCGTTAACCCGGTGTACATTCCCTGGTAGGCCTCACGTTCTGATATAGGCAGGCCGGTCACGCCGGCAATCCGCGATTATGCCACTGTATCGCCTGGTCGCGTGAATAAGCACCTGAGAAGGGCAAGGGTATCAACCCAGCGGACATGGGTACACTGGTGTGCCGTCAACCTGAAACTGGTTAAATACCCATGTTTTTATAAACAGTTAAATTATTTCGCCAAAAATAACTGTATATTTATTCAGTATAATTCAGGCATTCTCCGGCGCCGGGCCCGGGAAGACAGCCAGCGACGCATGCGAAGCAGCCAATTTCGCGCGAAATCAAATTCGACAGCCAACAGGGCCAAGCCTGCCGGTATGAAAATGATAGCCGGCCCCGGCAAGACGATCATCACGATACCCGCCAGCAACAAGGCACCGCCCAGAACGGAAAGAAGGACTCTTTTTGGCCAGTTTACCTGGCTGGATTCACTGCTCATACCAACCCCTGAAAACGCGAATTCACTAATTAAGACATCGTCCGACGCAAAATGGTTCCGCCCCGTCATTGTTCCAGGGACAGGGGAATCCTGCCCCGTTGCTCGAATGGGAATGGCTTGACGAAAGGAAGGTCCACCTTAACCTTGCCGGACAACTCGTATTCAATGTCCCCGGGAGACCCTGAAAGCCATTTCTGCACGCTGCGAATGCTTGACAGCAGATCGGTGCGCATCCGCAAGTCGAACTCCCTCGACTCATGAGAGGGAATCAAAAATGAAACCGCCGACTCACCCTGGGCCATCTGGTTCCCGCCCAGGGCGAACCTGTACTCGATATGCTCGATGGGCAGGGGAACCGTATTGGGGTTGTAAACCCTGAGGGTCACCAGGAACTGTTGCTGCAAAAGCCCGACGCTCTGCAAACGGACACCTGCCGCCTCAAGTTCCGGGGCAACCAGGGTCGGCTGACCCACGCATCCAGTCACCAGGAGCGCCAGTAACAACAATCCGGCTATTCGAGATCCGGGTGATTTATAAACCATAATAGAAACTCCCTGGAATTCAGCTCCACCTTAACAGCCCGATCCGTCCCGGGGCACAAGGAAATTAGTTGGCTCCAAGTCGTACAATCCCTTATGTTTGTGAAGTGTTAGCTCAAATAGCATTCGCATTTAGCCTCAGTTTAAAAGGTCAGGGGTGATTACGCCCCAAATTCATGGATTTAGCTGAGTACCAGGTTAATTAACTGCTCCCAGAGAAGGGCACCCGCATGGACAAATCCAATACCTATAACGATACCGTCGTTCGACAGTTCACCATCATGACAGTGGTGTGGGGCGTCGTCGGATTCCTGATGGGCGTTATTATTGCCGCACAACTGCGTTGGCCTGACCTTACCGCCGGAATCTCCTGGCTGTCATACGGCCGGCTACGCCCACTGCATACCAATGCGGTGATCTTCGCATTCGGCGGCTCGGCAATCTTTGCCTGTTCGTATTACATCGTCCAGCGTACCTGTCATGTACGACTGTTCGCTGAAAAGCTGGCTGCGTTTACCTTCTGGGGCTGGCAAGTGGTGATACTGCTGGCGGCCATCACCCTGCCCCTGGGGCTCACCCAGGGCAAGGAATACGCCGAACTGGAATGGCCCATCGACCTGCTGATTGCAGTGGTCTGGGTTTCCTACGGGATCGTGTTTTTCGGCACCATCGTCAAGCGCCGTATTAAGCATATCTACGTTGCCAACTGGTTCTTCGGGGCATTCATTATCACCGTGGCGGTGCTGCATATCGTCAACAGCCTCGCCATACCCGTGGATGCAACCAAGTCCTACTCGGCCTATCCCGGCGTCATCGATGCCATGGTCCAGTGGTGGTACGGCCATAACGCGGTTGGCTTCTTCCTTACCGCTGCCTTCCTGGGAATGATGTATTACTTCGTACCCAAGCAGGCCGGTCGGCCGGTGTACTCATACCGGCTGTCCGTGGTGCATTTCTGGGCGTTGATTTCCATCTACATGTGGGCCGGCCCCCATCACCTGCACTACACCACGTTGCCTGACTGGGCACAGTCACTGGGCATGGTTTTCTCGCTGATCCTCCTGGCCCCTTCCTGGGGCGGCATGATCAACGGCATGATGACCCTCTCTGGCGCCTGGCATAAGTTACGCACGGATCCGATCCTGAAGTTCATGATCGTTTCCCTGTCGTTCTACGGCATGTCCACCTTCGAAGGCCCAATGATGTCCATCAAGACAGTGAACGCACTGTCTCACTACACGGACTGGACTATCGGACACGTTCACTCTGGTGCCCTGGGATGGGTCGCCATGATCACCATGGGTTGTGTGTACGCGCTGGTGCCCAAGCTGTGGGGCAAGGAGCGCATGTATAGCATCCGCTTGATTGATATTCACTTCTGGATCGCCACCATCGGCATCGTGCTGTACATCGCGGCCATGTGGATGGCCGGTGTCATGCAGGGCCTGATGTGGCGCGCGGTTAATGCCGACGGCACCCTGACCTACTCCTTTATGGAGAGTATCAAGCAGACCTATCCTTTCTACACCGTGCGTTTTCTCGGTGGCGTGATGTTCCTGGTGGGTATGCTCATCATGACCTACAACGTCTTCAAGACCATCGGTTCGGGCAAGTCTGTCCAGGCCCAGCCCGTCCCGCAATCTGCCTGAGGAGATGATCAGACATGGCACATAAACATGAAGTAGTTGAAAAAAATGTCGGTCTCCTCGGCGTCCTGGTAGCAATTGTCATCAGCTTCGGCGGACTGGTTGAGATCGTCCCCCTGTTTTTCTCGGCGGAGATTAACGAACCCGCTCCGGGGGTCACACCCTATAGTGCGCTGGAACTCGAGGGCCGCGACATCTACATCAGGGAAGGCTGCTACGGCTGTCATTCCCAGATGATTCGTCCCTTCCGTTCAGAAACAGAACGCTACGGCCATTACTCCCTGGCAGGGGAATCTGTATACGACCATCCCTTCCAGTTTGGCTCAAAGCGCACCGGACCCGACCTTGCCCGGGTAGGTGGGCGCTATTCCGACGAATGGCATCGCGTACACCTGATGAATCCGCGCGATGTGGTTCCCGAGTCCAATATGCCCAGCTATTCGTGGCTGGCTGAGGCCACTATCAACTCCAAGAAGACTGCTGACAAAATGCGCGCCATGCAGACCCTGGGCGTACCCTACAGCGATGAAGAGATTGCTGCGGCAGCAGGCATGGTAGATGGCAAGACTGAAATGCAGGCTCTCATTGCTTACTTGCAAGGCCTGGGCACGGCTATTCGCGGCGCGAGGTAATTTGTCATGGACATGAATACTTTCCGCGGACTTATGACCGCAGTATTGATCTTGCTCTTCCTGGGCATTGTCGTGTGGGCATGGAGCTCGAAGCGTAAACCTGACTTCGACGAGGCAGCGATGCTGCCCCTAGAAGATGAAGAACAAGAAATCGGAACAGGGGGCCTGGCCAAATGAGTAACTTCTGGGGCTGGTTTATCAGCATCATCACCGTCGTCAATATCCTTGGCTGCCTCTGGCTAATCCGCTGGACCAGTAAAAAAGCACCCGGTGAGGAAGACACCACCGGACACGTGTGGGATGGCGACCTGAGGGAATACAACAATCCCTTGCCGCGCTGGTGGCTGTGGACGTTCTACCTGACCATCGCCTTCGCGGTGGCCTATTTGATCGTGTTCCCGGGCATGGGGCAGTTCAAGGGAACCTCGGGCTGGACCGCTGCGGGCCAATACGATGAAGAGATTGCCGCAGCAGAAGAGCGCTACGGTGCGCTGTTCGCCAAGTTTGCCGCCACCGACATCGAGGAGCTTTCCAGAGATCCCGATGCGCTGCGCGCCGGCAGGAACCTGTTCGTGAACAACTGCGCCATGTGCCACGGTTCTGATGGACGCGGCGCTCGCAGCTTCCCGAATCTCACCGACGGCGATTGGCTGTACGGCGGCGATCCTTCCACCATCAAGCTGTCCATAATCATGGGTCGCAATGGCGTCATGCCCGCCTGGGGGCCCGCCCTGGGTGAGGAAGGTGTCGCCCAGGCCACAGAATATGTACTCAGCATGAATGGTCGCGAACACGATGCCGCCCTGGCCGCTGAAGGCGCCCAGAAGTTCGCCATGTTCTGCGCTGCCTGCCACGGGCCCGAGGGCAAAGGCAACCAGGCGCTGGGCGCTCCAAACCTGACCAATGACACCTGGCTTCATTCTGGCTCAAGAGAGGGCATCGCACAGACCATCACCAACGGCATGAACAACCGTATGCCGGCCCAGGGAGAAATCCTTGGAGAAGATCGTGCACATGTCCTGGCAGCCTATGTTTACAGCCTGTCCGAGGGAGGCGAACGTGGGTCAGACTCCGAGTAATGACAATCCGGAGCTGGAACCCACTGGCAAGCCCTGGAGTCAGCGAGCCCAGGATATAGCTGCTGTCGCGTGGCCATCGTTCCTGACAGGATCGGTGGCCACTATGCTTTTCTTTGCATTCATAGACCCGCTGGTGCTGCAGGACGCAACCTTTCCAAGCTGGGATCTGAGCAGGATGACAGGCTACGCCCTGGGATTTTTCTTTTTCTGGGGAATCGCCGCGGTCTCCAGCGCACTGAGCATATTCCTCACACGCAGCGGCACACCTCTAACGAGGGACTAGGAAACATCAAGGATGAAAACTGACGCCGCACCCCAGGGTGCAACCAGTTATTACGAAGCTCACCAAAAAATCTATCCCAGAGAAATAAAGGGAAGATTCCAGAGACTGCGTACCCTGGCTGTCTTTGTCTTACTCGGTTTGTACTACGTGCTGCCCTGGGTCAAATGGGGAGACCGGCAAGCCCTGCTGTTCGACCTTCCCGCCAGAAAGTTTCACATCTTCAATCTGACATTCTGGCCACAGGATTTTTACCTGATGGCGGGCCTGTTAATCATCGCGGCGGTATCACTGTTCTTCGTCACCGCCCTGGCCGGACGTCTGTGGTGCGGATATGCCTGCCCACAGACTGTATGGACAGAAGTCTTCCTGTGGATGGAACACTGGACAGAGGGTGACCGACGCCAGCGCATGAAACTGGATAAGGCCCCCTGGGGACGAGAAAAGATTCTACGAAAAACCAGCAAGCAGTTCCTGTGGATCACCTTCTCCATCTGGACCGGCTTCACTTTTGTCGGCTTCTTCACCCCGGTCACCGAACTGGGCGCCCGACTGATGACCCTGGAACTGGGTCCCTGGGAAACCTTCTGGATTATCTTTTACAGCTTTGCCACCTATGGCAACGCCGGCTACCTGCGCGAGCAGGTATGCAAATACATGTGCCCCTATGCGCGTTTCCAGAGCGCCATGTTCGACCAGGACACGCTGGTTATATCCTATGACACGCAACGAGGTGAAACCCGGGGCAGTCGCAAGCGCGGCACCGACCACAAGGCCAAGGGACTGGGTGACTGCATAGACTGCACCCTGTGCGTACAGGTATGTCCCACGGGAATCGACATCCGTGACGGCCTGCAAATTGATTGCATCGCCTGCGCAGCCTGCATCGATGCCTGCGACCAGGTCATGGACAAGGTTGGCTATCCCAGGGGCCTGGTTCGCTACACCACCGAAAATGCGCTGGAGAACAAGCGCACCAAGGTGTTACGCCCCAGGGTATTGATATATGCCGGCCTGTTGCTGGCGCTGCTGGTGGGTTTCGGCTATGCCATCAGTAATCGTACGCCCTTGCTGCTGGACATTATTCGCGACCGCAACGCACTGTATCGTATGACCAACCAGGGACTGATAGAGAACGTCTACACATTGAAAGTAATGAACATGGATACCAGGGCCCACCGCTATTCGCTGGAAGTCAGTGGCCTGGCGGGAATACACCTGGACCTGGATGATAAAGAGATCCTGGTAGAGTCGGGCGAGGTGGCCACCCTGGCCGCCCGGGTAAGGGTACCGGAGAACGGCATGAACGAATCCGGCGCTACAATAACCCTGACACTCCAGGCATTGGACCAGGCTGATCTGAAAATCGTGGAACCTGCACGCTTTATCGGCCCGGCCCCTAGCCGCTAGCTTCCGAGAATTACATGTCAAACGACTTACAGCCCTGGTACCGCCAGTTCTGGCCCTGGTTTCTGATCGCACTACCCGCCGTCGCGGTGTGCGCAAGTCTTTACACGGTTTACCTGGCCGCCTCCGCCCCGCCGGCACTGGTAGTGGACGACTACAAGAAAATTGGCCTGGCCACGCGTAAAAGCTATGAACTGGATGAACAAGCCCGGGCACTGAACCTGGAAGCGGGACTGACCGTGGGGGCGGGAGATGCCCCGGTGCTGACCCTGACTCTGACCGGCACCCTGGAACAGGCGCCGGAGAACCTGGTGCTGAAACTCTCGCACCCCACCCTGTCGGAACGAGACCAGCGAATCATCCTGCTGGCCGAGGGCGATGTGTATGTGGGTGTACTGCCCATCCGCCAGGCCCGCTATTATGTGCAACTGGAACCGGCGGACGCAAAGTGGCGACTTTCCGGTCAAATGCATGCCGACTCCACCACCGTGATGCTCGCTCCCCGCAGCCAGAACTAGCGCTCGGGCGAGGCAGCCCAAACTGACAACGAGGCCTTCCATAATCCATGCAGTCCGGCCCAGACAACCATGAGCCGGGAGCCACCGGAACGCGTTACTCGCCCGGTGATCCCTGCTTCCATTGCGGCGAAGCCCTGCCCACAGGGACGCGGTTGTTTGCAAGCGTGTCCGGGGTGGAACAGCCCATGTGCTGCCGCGGCTGCCAGGCGGTCGCCCAGCTGATTTCCGATGCCTGCCTGGAAGAGTTCTACCGTTTTCGGGATCAGCCCGGCCCGCGACCCGAGGAGCTGGAAGACAGCTGGGCGGTATATGACCGGGAGCAACTGCGAACCACTTTTGTGGTGAGCCTTCCCGGCGGGCTGGATGAAGCATCGATACTCGTTGAAGGATTGCGATGCGCGGCCTGTAGCTGGCTTATCGAGCGCACGCTACTTGGACTCAACGGAGTCCACAGCGCCGAGATCAACCCCACCACTGGTCGCGCTCTGGTGCGCTTCGATCCCGCCCTGACCAGCCCGGCACATATTTTTGCCAGCATTGCGTGGCTGGGTTACCGACCTCACGCCGCGGGTTCGGGGGACTGGGAAAAAGCCCAGCGCGAAGAACGGCACCAGGCATTACGCAGACTGGCGGTGGCCGGACTCGGCATGATGCAGGTGATGACCTTTGCGGTCTCGCTGTATGCCGGCGCCTTCCAGGGCATGGACCCCTGGATTCGCGAGTTCCTGCGCCTGGTAAGCCTGCTGGTCGCTACACCCGTGGCCTTTTACGCAGGCGCCCCGTTTTTCAAGGGAGCCCTGCGAGACCTTCGCAGCCGCCGGCCCGGTATGGACGTGCCGGTCAGCCTGGCCATTGCCGTGGCCTATCTGGCGAGCGTATGGAACAGCCTTAGTGGCAGTGGCGAGGTCTATTTCGACTCGGTGACCATGTTCGTGTTCTTCCTGTCCCTGGGGCGTTACCTGGAAATGATGGCGCGACACCGCGCCGGGGACACTGCCGATGCGCTGGCCAGGACAGTTCCACGCACCGCTTTGCGGGTGACCGGCGAGGTGACCGAAAGAATTGGCGTTAATGAATTGCACATAGGCGACACCGTGTTGGTAAGGCCCGGCGATTCGTTTCCCTGCGATGGCATCGTCATCCAGGGAGACAGCGGCGTGGACGAGTCCCTGATCAGCGGCGAGTCCACACTACGAGCCCGCGGCATCCAGGACCCGGTGCTGGGTGGCAGTACGAACCTCACCGGCCCCTTGCGAGTTCGAGTCAGCGCCGTGGGCCAGGACACGGTCATAGCGGGAATTACGCGCTTGCTCGAACGCGCCCAGGCAGAGCGCCCGCACCTGGCCCGCGCGGCCAACACGGTGGCCGCCTGGTTCGTAGTTATTGTGCTGGTGGTGGCCTGCCTGGTGGCGACCTTCTGGTTCCTGCGGGCGCCGGAACTGGCCTTGCCCATCACCCTGTCCGTGCTGGTAATCACCTGTCCCTGCGCCCTGTCCCTGGCCACACCTACCGTGCTGACCGCGGCCACCAGTCACCTGGCCAGGAACGGGGTACTGGTCACCCGCTCCCATACAGTGGAGGCCATGGCCCAATGCAACCGGGTGATCTTCGACAAGACAGGAACCCTGACCAACGGATTGCCCAGCATTGGCCAGGTGCATACCCGCCCCGGACTGGATCGTGAGCAGGCGTTGACGCTGGCTGCCGCGCTGGAACACGAGAGCGCTCACCCCATTGCTTCGGCCTTTGAAAATATCCACATCCAGCACCCTGCGAGCAAGGTCCAGATCGTTACCGGTCGCGGCGTCCAGGGACAGGTCAACGGGCACACCCTGCGCATCGGCCATCCGGATTTCATTGCCGAACTGCATCCCGGACGGGCCCGCCCGGAGTGGATGCCAGGCGATGGCGGGGTTGTACTGGGTGACGAAAACGGTCCCATGGCCAGTATCGCCTTGCATGACAAAGCCAGACCCGAAGCCTCGCAGGTTATTCAGGCACTGCGCACCATTGGCATGGAAGTCGAATTGGCAACCGGTGATCGACAGAGCGCTGCGGACAGCCTGGCCAGGGAACTTGGCATTACCCGGGTTCACGCCAACATGACACCCGAGGCGAAGCTTGAATTGCTGCGTCTGCGTCAGCAAAAGGGCGACCGGGTCATGATGGTGGGGGACGGAATCAACGACGCTCCGGTACTGGCCGGCGCTGATGTCTCGGTGGCCCTGGGTTCCGGCGCCGCCCTGGCCCAAAGCACCGCTGACAGTATTCTCCTGACCGACAGTCTGTGGCCCCTGTTGCTGGCAATGAACACCGTACGCCGGACCATGACCATTATTCGCCAGAACCTGGCCTGGGCGATAAGCTACAACCTTGCGGCCCTGCCCCTGGCTGCAGCCGGGCTGGTTCAGCCCTGGATGGCTGCCCTGGGCATGTCCGCCAGTTCCCTGCTGGTTGTCCTGAACGCACTCAGGGTGGGCAGGGTGTCCGGCAAACCCGGCGGCCAAACCAGGGAGGCCATGGAATGAGCATACTGCTGGTCCTGATCCCTCTTAGCCTTGTGCTGCTGATCATCGGGATTGCCGCGTTCTTCTGGGCGGTACGCAACGACCAGTTCGAAGACCTGGAAAGCCCTGCCTGGAAGATCCTGCTGGACGACGACACCCGTCCCAACCCCGAACTGTCTGCCATGGATGAAGACAGGAAACGCGAATGAATGAAATCACCACGATGGCAGGCGCCTTGCTGGCGGGATTGCTTGGCAGCGTGCATTGCATGGGGATGTGCGGCGGTATAGCCGGTGCCATCGGCGCCGGCCAGGAAACTCGCAAGCTGTCCTGGGCCTTGCTGTATAACCTGGGACGCATCGGCAGCTATGGCCTGGCCGGCGCGCTGGCCGGCGGCGTGTCCTTTGCCCTGGGTAGCGCCATAGACCTGCCATTGTGGAGCATGATCACCCGCGGCCTGACCGGTGTAATCCTGATCCTCATTGGACTAAATATTGCCCTGGGCTGGCGCCTCCCCAGCCTGCTGGAAACTGCCGGGTCCCGAGTCTGGGCACTGCTTTCGCCCACCGCGAGGCGCCTGCTTTCCTCGCGCAGCGCTGCCGGCATGCTGGGCCTGGGAGCCCTGTGGGGATGGCTGCCCTGCGGCCTGACCTACACCATGCTGCTTGCCGCTGCGGGTACCGGGCAAGTCGCCGAAGGCAGTTTGCTGATGCTGGCCTTTGGCATGGGTACCCTGCCCGCCATGGTGGCTGCAGGCGCTGCCGCAGGAACATTGCAACGGTTTACCCGTTCACGAAACGTCAGGCGACTGAGCGGTACCTTGCTGGTAATTCTTGGGGTATGGACAGCGGCCTACCCGCTAAAAGGCCTAATCAGTAACTCCCGGACACCCGCTCATCACCACATGAGCATGCAGTACCCTGCACCGACCGACACTCATTCCGTCAGCTGGATCGAGGCCAGGTAATTAACCAGATTCAGGATACGCTGACGAACCGCGGCCTCGGCCTGCTCATCGGCGCCTGCCTGCAACCAGAACTCGCTGCCCCATACCGGCATGAACCGGTCGCCATGGCTTAAGAATTGCTTGCGGCCATCAATGACCTGGTACACGTAGTCTGCGGGAAAAATGCCACCCGACAGCGCCGATAGACGGCGCAAATCTGGAACGGGTACCAAAAGCACCCCGGTGAGTGGGCCATCTCCGGCAGCGAATCGTCCATGACATGCAGAACAATTTTCCAGGTAATCCGCCCGGCCCTGCGCCATTACCGAGGTACCCAGCAAGAGCCCAAAAGCCAGTATCGCGGCGCGCATAAACATCCCTATTCTCATACGCTTCTGCCAATCTACAGAACCAGTCTCCAGAGTGTTCCCCCGACGCAATCAGGTCAATTCGGAATTGCCCTGATACCGTCGGCGTAATCTTCCGCCATGCGCCAGACTCGCATCAGGTTCCCGCCCATGATCTTGCGAATATCCTCGTCGCTATAGCCGCGGGTGCGCAGCCCGGCAATCAGGTTGGGGTAATCAGACACATCCTTCAGTCCGACAGGCAGGGAGTCCCCCACTCCATCGAAGTCCGAACCAATACCAACGTTATCCACACTGCCCAGGCCTACCGCATGATCAATGTGATCAAGCACGTCATCCAGGCTGGCGTAGGGCATGGGATTGGTCTCCCGGTATTCATTCACGAACGCCTCAAGCTCCTCGCTGTCCGGCTGCCCGTCTTGCCGGGCCTGGGTCCATGCGGTCCGTTCTTTAAGCATATCCACAAACCACTGGTTAGCCACTCCAGTGAGGAAGGAGGAACCAAAGTTTATCTGGATCACACCACCGTCCCGGGCCAGTCGACGAATCATGTCATCACTCATGTTGCGCTCGAATCCCGGCGTGAAATATCGGGCAGAGGAGTGGCTGGCGATCACCGGCACCGCCGCTAGATCCATCACCTGGTAGAAAGTCTCATCGGAGACATGGGAAACGTCCACCATGATGCCGACCCGGTTCATCTCCTTTACCACCTCGCGCCCATAGGGACTCAAGCCGCCCCAGGGTCTTTCCATATCGTAGGAAGAATCTGCGATCAGGTTGGCCTTGCCATGAGTCAGGGTAACGTAGCGTATCCCCTGGGCGTGAAAGTAGGCTACGTTGGCCAAATCATCTTCCAGGCCGGCGCCGTTCTCCATACCCATCACCATCGCAATCTTTCCCCGGGCCACACTGTCCATCACCTGGGCAGTACTGTTTGCCAGGGAAAACTTCTCCGGCGCACTGCTCTCAATCCCCCGGACCAGCCGGATCAACTTTTCGGCGACAGGCTTTGCGGCTCCCGGATCCTGCATTTCTGCCGGGACATACACCGACATGAAGGCCACATTCAGGCCACCGGCGACGGCCCGGGGATAGTCGAAATCGCCTTTCTCGGTAGCATTCGACACATCTTCGTAATGTTCCTCAAGCCTGTACGGGACATCGATATGGGTATCCACTATCAGCATGGGTTCAGTGACCACCACCCGGGGCGCATCCTGCTGCGTCTCACTGCAGGCGGCCATGAAGAAAAACATCAATGGCACTGCAACGAAAGATAGTCGTCGGGTCATGAATAAGCTCCAGTATGCAGACAAGGCTGCAATCCAGCCCGGTCAATGACAGAATGCGTTGAACCAGTCAGCGACCTTAAGGCAAGGACCCTGTGAACGCCACACTAATGAGCCTGGGCGGGCGGGTCCCCCAACGTTGAAATCCGCAAAATCAGGTGTACGGTAATAGAAAATATCACTCCTTCACCAAGATGACCTTCAGATGGACGACACAGGAATAATCAATATGTGGTCGGGGCCGCGAAACGTATCCACGGCCCTGATGTACAGTTTTCGCCAACGCAGCGATACCCTGGTCGTGGATGAACCCCTGTACGGGCATTACCTCAGGGTAAGCGGCGCTGACCACCCCGCCGCCAGGGAAGTCATGGACGATATGGACTGCGATGGCAACCGGGTTATCAACACGCTCCTGCAACAGCCCCGCCAGCGCCCACGGCTGTTTCTGAAACAGATGGCCCATCACTTGTGCGATATGGACCATGCCTTCCTTGAGCGCAGTCGTAACCTGTTATTGATACGTGACCCTGAACAAATGCTGCCCTCATTAAGCAGGCAAATTCCCGAGCCAACCCTGCGCGACACGGGCCTGGCGCTGCAGTGGGAATTACTCCAGGAACTGCAATCCATTGGCCAGCGTGTATTGGTAATCGACGCCAGAGATCTATTGCTGGACCCCCGAACAGTCCTGAACGAGGTATGCCAGTACCTGGGAATGAAGTTTGAGGAAGCCATGCTCAGCTGGCCTGAGGGAGCAAAACCTGAGGACGGAATCTGGGCGCCCCACTGGTACCACCGAGTGCACGAGACCACCGGCTTCACCCCCTACCGGCACAAGACCGCTCCAGTGCCCGACGCTCTTAAACCCCTGCTGGAGGAATCCAGCGAGTATTATCAAAGGCTCTACCAATTCAGCAGCCACGGAACCACAGACTCATGACCCCAACGCTCCCAGATCCACGTAACGACGACATCCTGGTCCACGTGGGCGGACAACTCCTTCCCCGTGACCAGGCAAAGGTCTCAGTGTTCGACAGTTCAGTCCAGGGCGGTGATGCGGTCTGGGAGGGTCTGCGGGTTTACGACGGGCGAGTTGCCGAGTTGGAGGCCCACCTGGACCGCCTGCTGGACTCCGCCAAGGCCATGGCGTTTGAAGGGATACCCCCGCGCAGCCAGATTGAAAGAGCGCTGTTCGACACCCTGGAAGCCAATGGCATGTTCGATGGCGCCCACGTGCGCATGACCCTGACCCGGGGAGAAAAGGTCACCTCGGGCATGAATCCCCGACTTAACCGGTCCGGCTGCTGCCTGATCGTACTGGCCGAATGGAAAGCGCCGGTCTACCCCGGCGCCGGAATCCGATTGATCAGCTCTGCGATCCGCCGGAACTCCCCCCAGTGCGTGGATTCGAAGATTCATCACAATAACCTGATCAACAATATCCTGGCCGCCATAGAGGCCAATGTTGCGGGAGTCGACAGCGCCCTGATGCTGGATGTAAACGGCTTTGTCTCGGAGACCAACGACACCAATGTGTTCCTGGTCAAGAAAGGTGTGCTCTATACTCCCCATGCCGACAGCTGTCTTCCGGGCATCACCCGGGCCATGGTGATCAAGCTGGCACGGGAGGATGGCGAAACGGTAGTGGAGAAAAACCTGTCGCTGACCGAGGTG
>Ga0224507_10000340_pt1 | contig 18502 bp, 13 predicted proteins | sample SF_Jan12_sed_USG_3_FD_170159 | JGI IMG/M metagenome (GOLD analysis project Ga0224507, IMG submission 170159) | Sediment microbial communities from San Francisco Bay, California, United States - SF_Jan12_sed_USGS_13 | ecosystem: Environmental > Aquatic > Marine > Sediment | place: USA... | reverse complement strand
TGCTTGTTTTTTTAACCGTCTTCTTTGCCAAGACAACAGTTACAATATAATATTATGCGCTTATTGCTTTGGCAAAGAAGACGGTTGAAAATCCTGTTTAAATTTCGGACATTTATTATTTTCCGAGCCCCTAATAATACTTTGATGAACGCTCAGAAAACTTCTTTGGATATGGGGACAGGCCGGGGGCAATTGGTTCATGTGGTAGCTGAACATGCCAATATAATAATTCGTTGCCTGAATGAAGGTGATCATCCTTTGGAGTCGGAATCTGGTAATGCACATATTCATCTTGTACTTGTTTTAAAGGATGATAGTAGCTTGGGTTTGGCTAAGTTAAAGGTCAACTCGATTATCGAAAGTTTGGCTCTTAATCTTAGGGTTTGAAAAAGTGATTGCACATGATGGAATCATTTCTGGTGGAAGGTGATCAAAAATTTCAGGCTTTGCGAATAAAAAGTATTGGGGCAATCACTTTTGGTCAGCCGGTTATTGCGTTGATACCGTAGGTATGGATACTGAAATGATAAAAAAGTACGTTAAGTATCAAGATAAGAAATAAATAATAAAAAACTTTGGGAATAGCTCGATTTTACTTCAGCAAGGCCCTTTAGGTTTTGCTGAGAACGGCCTTTTAGGTCGAACTCAAACCACGATTTTTAAGCGTGGTTGTTGATTTTAATATTTAGATTTTTTGAGGGTAAGTGAAGATATTGTGGTTTTATTTAGGGATGTTAGGCCCTCGGGGAAAATAAATTATCTCATCTCGGATTATATGGCTTACCTGTTTGTTTTTTTAGTCCACTTCTTTGTCGAGGCAACAGTTACATAGCGCTTCTATACGCCTGTTGCCTTTTCCTGAATATGACTAAAAATCCTGTGCAGGTAAGCGCAAACTCCGACTTTGAGATATTTTTTATTTTCCGCGACATTTATTCTCACGGTAGTAGTTTTGTCTGGTGGTTTCGAGCTTAAGGTAAACATTCGATATATGAAGGGGGAATTCTTGTGATCACAATGATCACCAGTGTTCTAGATTATTTTCTATCAAATTAATATGTTTTATTGTGCTAAAATATTATTCAGTTATTATAGATTATCGGGGAGTTCATGGTTAATACTATAGAAGTAATAAGGTCTCCGTAAAATCCTTTAATATATTTATTGGGTGGGGTATGGGAAAAAATAGTATGGATGAGGGGAAAAGTAGAGAAGAGTTTCTTGAAGAGTTGGCTTTGCTTCGTCGGCAACTTGATGAGGAGCGGGCACAGAGCAATATTCAGGCTGATGAGATTAAAAAATTGCGGGCGGAAAGTGATTTTGCCACCAATCTCATTAATACTGCTCAGGTGATAGTATTGCTTTTGAGTCAACAAGGAAATATTTTGTATTTGAACCCCTTTATGGAAAATCTGTCTGGTTATGATCTCAATGAGGTCAGAGGTAAGGCGTGGTTTGATATCTTTCTCTCGCCCGGTGATCGTGAGCGTGTAAGGGAATTATTTGGCATTGCCATTCAAGGGGATCATACTCAGGGTAATATTAATCCTATTGTTATCCGGGACGGAACTGAGCGGGTGGTTGAGTGGTATGATACAACCATAAAAAATGATAGTGGTTTTTTAGAGCTTCTTTCGGTGGGTGTGGATGTTACTAAAAGGGTGATTGCTGAGGGTGAACGGGATGATTATCGAGAACGATTGGAGCAGTCTTTGACCAAGGTATTGGGAGGGTTTATCCCTATCTGTGCGAATTGTAAGATGATCCGTAATGATGAGGATCGGTGGGAGCGGTTGGAGTCATATATTGGTCAACGAACAGGGGCTGAATTCACTCACTCGATTTGCCCTTTATGTGCCATAGAGCTCTATCCTGATATTGATTTGTGATGGAGAAGTAATTCCCGTTTGGGTAGTTAGGGCCGCGAAAAAATATTCTATCTCAGAGTCTGTTGCTTACCTGTTTGCCTCTTTATCCGTCTTCTTTTTTTTGAACAACAGTTGCGTAACTTTTAAAAATAACAAAAAATATAGTACATTGGTTGTAGGTGTACTACTATTTAAGTTGCTTAGAAGGCCATAACAGTAAAGAATAATGGCTACTTATTTTCAGGCAAAGATAATATTTTTTTTTGGCTTAGGGCTGCGGAAAAAATAAATTATCCCATCCCACTTGTCTTTTTAGCCGTCTTCTTTGTCAAGTCAACAGTTTTATAATAATATTATGCGTCTGTTGCCTTTTCATAAAGACCACGAAAAATCCTGCGTGATTTTGGGATATTTATTATTTTCTGCGGTCCTTACTGTAAATAGTTTTGGATATATCCTTTCTAAAGACCGAGATTTTCGGTTACCTTTCGAAACACTTTAAATCGTAAATCTGGCGTCTTTCAACTTTTAACATGAAGTGGTGAAATTATAACGCCCAAGCAACCCCGCCTGTTAGCAGTGTTGAGTTGAGTTCATCAGCTTTGGTTATTGTAAAATCCAGATACAAGGATAGGTTTTTATTATTATAGGCTGATAGTCCAAAATTTGTCATGATCTTGTCGGATAAAGGATCTACGCCGGTAATGGTGAAGGTCTCTTGCGAATAATCAACGAAGTTTGCTTCCAGCGTTACGGCATCGTCATTGGATTGATGTTGTAAACTTAATCTGGCATTGGGTGATATTTGCCATTCGCCGTATTGGAGTTGGCCTGCTAACCGCATACCGAGTGACGAGTTTAGTGACTTGGCAGAACTTTCCTGTATCTGAATGTTAAAATCCTCACCGCCGCTCTCGCAAAAACTATCCTGATTCAGTTTATGGTAATTTAGTGAAACCGTTGGGCCTATACGAAGAGTACCAAAAGTAAAGTCGTAGCCTCCAGAGAGGTTTCCTGCCCAGACATTTGATTCGAAACTGCTTGAGGCGTGGCTGGTAAATGCAGGAGTTTTGATCAGGCGGTATGCATTGTTGTCAAGGGTGGTGTATCCTGCCGTCCCATAAAGGTAAAAATTAGCATGTTTTGCAATGCCGTATAGAGCGACATGTTTACCGGTAATCTCGCCTGTTTGTCCGGGTTTGTCTGACGAGAAATCACTATTGCTGTGTCCTAATAGCAAGCCAGCTCTCGCCATTGAACCAAAGTTTTTGTCTAGGCCAAATAGCATACCATCACTATCCATGGTGTAGCTGGAGATGTTGGCTTGACCGTCTCTATCTAACCAACTTCCTAAGGCATGACCCCAGACATTCCATTGGTTGCCTTGTTTCTCATCGGATAAAGCGGACAAGGTTCCGATTTCTTGTTGTCGTAGGTCAATTGTTTGAGTAACCGTCTCTGAAATTGATAAACCAGAGGTCTGTAATGATGTATACATTTGGGGCGATAAGCCAGCGAGGGTGGCTGTGATCATGGACGGATTCATTGCAAAATCCATGGTTAGGAGTAGATCGGCCATGGCTCCATGGGTCGTGGGTATGATTTTGTCGAAGGCCGTGCCCACGGCTGACTGATTTGCGGTTTTGCCAAAGCTTGCGTAGGGGGTGCGATCAATAACGACACTTAAAGAGTCGCCATGAGTAACCAGATTTAGGTTGACGGTATATGATGTGAAGTCGGTGCTGATAGAGGAAAAATTACCGTTAATTCCGCCATTGGCATTTATGATCCGCCAGCTGTGGCCATCGGCATAAAGGGATCGTTCGAGGCTGGTAGCAAGTCGGGCATTATTAATTGATACTGAACCATCTACTTTCAACACGTCGCCTCCATGGGCACCAAGTTCAGCAACATAGATGCTGCTTGACATAAAGTTGACCGAGCCATTCACGTTAAGGGTGCCTATGGAGTTTCCGGGTGAGACAGATCCGTATACTACGACATCACCGAAAATTTCACCGTTGCCACCTAACAGACCGTTTTCTTCCACGGTCAAGAGTGTGGTTAACATGCTGCCGTTTACGTAAAGGTTGCCTTGATAGATTGTTGCAGTTCCATTGGAGAAATTCCAAGTACCTGTTAGCGTCGTGTTGCCGCCATAAATACCTAAATTTTCAAAATTTAGGTATTTATATTCCATAAGATCGCCATTTATAATGCCTATATTATCGAACCCGAGGGTGTCGCTTCCGTCGCCACCGTCTGCTACACCATTTAAAACTGAGAATCCGGCTTGAATAAAAGTATCATCCCCATCGTCCATTTTAATAGAGCCGTTAAGAGAGCCTCTCAAGTTGACGGTGTCATCTTTGTCGCTAAGATCAATAATACCGGTTGTTACGGAGCCGGAGCGGAGGTTCACTGTGGTAGGTGTACCGTTGGCAATGATAGCATAGTCTGTGGACTGACCGGAGACGTTTCGAACCTGACCATTTATGTTTATAGTGTTTGATTGGCCGGTCGTTGAGTTGACTGTGATTCCAGCTAAGTTACCTTGGATGATACTGTTGGACCCTACATTGATTGTAGTGGGCTGGCCACCATTGTTTAACGCATTGATACCATATCCATTTGTTCCTGAGACTGTACCGCTTGAGGTGATTGAGAGTGCGCCGCTGCCGAGGTTAATACCGGTGATTCCATCAATGGATCCAGAAACATTTGCTGTTGAAATATTTAGGTTAGTGCCGTTGGAGGAATTATAAGCATAGATACCATATCCATTAGTTCCTGAGACTGTACCGCTTGAGTTGATCGAGAGTGTGCCGTTACCATGGTTAGCGGCAAGGATACCGTAATAGTATCCAGAAACATTTGTGGTTGAAATGTCCAGGTTGGTACCGGAGGAGGAATTGTAAGCATAGATACCGCAACCGTTGGTTCCAGAGACGTTACCGCTGGTACTTATAGAGAGTTCACCGTTACCGAGGTTGACTGCGGCAATACCGTATTCTCCTGAGGCGTTTTTTGCAGAAATGGTTAGGTCTGTCCCGTTGAAGTTGATGGCGTATATCCCAACACCGTATGAGGTTGATACGTTACCGCTAGAGCTGATTGAAAGTGCTCCGCTTCCGAAGTTTCCTGCTAAGATACCGGCTTCCTCTCCAGATACATTAGAAACAGTAATATTTAAGTCGGTGCTGTAGGGGGAGTAATTTGCGGCAAAGATGCCAAATAAATTTGTTCCAGAGACGTTGCCGTTTGAGCTAATTGAGAGTGCGCCACTTCCAAAATTGACTGCAGTTATTCCGTTTATCTTTCCGTATACATCTTTTGACGAAATATCCAAATCAGTGCCGTTAGAGGAATTGTAAGCATAGATACCATATCCATTTATTCCTGAAACTGTACCGCTTGAGGTGATTGAGAGTGTGCCACTGCCGAGGTTAATTGCTGTAATAGCGTCAAAGCCCCCTGGCGTCTCTGTTTCAAGTAGGGTTTGGGTAGTGGTTGTATGGATACCGTTTGAATTTCCTGAAACATCTACTACTGAAATAATTAGGTCAGTACCGTTGGAGGAATTGTAAGCATAGATACCATAACCATTTAAACCTGAAACTGTACCAGAAGAGCTAATGGAGAGTGTGCCGTTTCCAAGGTTAGCAGCAAGGATACCATAATAACCTCCAGAGACATTTGCTGTTGAAATGTCAAGGTTAGTGCCGTTTGAGGAGTTATAAGCATAGATACCAAAACCATATGTTCCAGAGACGTCGCCGCTGGAAGTTATAGAGAGTGCTCCATCACCAAGGTTGGAAGCAACAATACCGAATAGTCCTGATACGTTATTTACAGAAATATTAACATCATTACCGAGGAGGTTTACGGCGTAAATTCCTACGCCGTTTGAGCTCGATATATTACCGCTAGAGCTGATTGAGAGTATGCCACTTCCCATGTTGCCAGCATAAATGCCGGCATCTTTCCCAGATACATTAGTAACTGAAATGTTTAAGTCGGTACTGTATGGGGAGAAATTAACGGCAAGAATGCCAGATGAATTCATTCCTAAGATATTGCCACTAGAGCTGATTGTGAGTGCGCCACTTCCGAAGTTGATTGCATTTATACCGTTAGCCATTCCGTAAACATTATTTGTCGAAATGTTCAAATCGGAGCCGAATGGCGAATTAATTGCAAGTATACCGTTAGCATTTGATCCAAATACTATATTGTTGAGTTCATAGGGTGTAGGGAGACCTTTTCCTATAACCGTACCGTTAGAGGTTATCGAAAGCGCTCCGGTGCCTTGGTTGATAGCGTAAATACCATTATTAGCTCCGATGATAGTCGAAGCATTGTTATCGGTAAATGTGAGGTTGCTGCCGGAAGTTACAAGATTGAGTGCATCACCACCGGTATTGGTTGTGTCGATACCGAACCCAGGTGAGGTCGTTACTGTCAGCGGGGTAGTAGTTAAGAAGATCTGAGAAGAATCAGCTGGAGTAGTCGCATATTTACAGTTATAGACGCCAAGCCCGACAGGTATGCAGGTGCCAGCTAATGCACGCCCGTAACCTGAGAGTAAACTAACAAGAAGAGTACTAGTTTTAAGAATAGGTGGAAATGACTTTGAAATGTTACGAATCATAGTGTTTCCTCTTTGTGGCTGTCTGTTATCAAAAGGTAAACGCAAAAAAATATTATAAAAATTGTTCTGATGTCAGAAAAAATAATTTTCCGTGGCCCCAATATGTGAATGATGTAATTTTGTTATATGATAAAGTGTCTTGTATGGTCGTTGGTCAAAATTTTACTTTGGAAGCCTTTGTTGCTGTAATGTGTCGTTGTCGTAAGTGATCATAGTTGTAGATTCCTGAGAAGTAGGGCTGATAGTCATGGGGCAACTGGATCCTGATATAATTTGAACATCAAACAGCTCGCTGACTGCTCCGTCAATGCGTAACCAGTCTACACAACATCGTTTTTCTAGGTCTATGATTTGGATGCCACACCAGGGTTCTGAATCAGCGTCCTTCAAACGTTGGTCAAGTGCGAGCCCTTCGAATCGTTCGTAGCGTGGTTTTGATAATCCGACAAAGGCAAAATTGTCTTGGAATGCTAACCCTCGTAAAAATCCGGGGCAGAATACTCTTGGTTCAAAATGCCCGGTTTCAGGTAGTCCATTGTTGTTTTGACTGCGTGCCACAACACCAAGCTCACCGGTTCCGGCATTAAGGACCCATAGCTCCCCTTTATGTATTCTGGGCGAATGCGGCATGGAAAGGCCATCACAGATAATTTTATTAGCTTGTACATCGATAACGATACCACCAGAATCACGACGGTCCCTCCATCCATCAATAGTGTCTGAGCGGCTAACCGCTGTTGCAAAAGCAGGTTGGCCGTCCAGCATAGCTAATCCATTTAGATGACATCGATCTTCTTGGACTAGATTAGAAATAAATGGTGGTTTCCATACCATCTCAAAACTGTGACGATTTGAAATAGTAGCCAAGCAGTTAAAGCTGGTGTTGACGAAAATAATACGGTCGTTCACGTCTATCCCTACATCATGGGCATCAAGTGCACCTGTTAAATGTATTGTTCTTGGTAGATAACAGGCATTAAAGGTTTTGTTGATGTGCTCGTTGTCTTTTAAAATATTTATTAACTCTATAACTTGGAAGCCGGTAGAGAGTACGAGTCCTCCATTATTGTCTAGGGCTAGCCCCATGGGTTTTGCCATAGCACTTTGATGGAGATGGACACTCCCGTTTGGTAATATACCCAACATGTATAGAAGGTTAGATTGGTATGAGGTAAATGCAATAGAAAGGTTGAGTTGTTTAAGTCGTCTTGCGAGGCCACCGGATAGGGAGTAGTTGATGGACGGTGATTCTTCAACCGCTTGGTTTGAAGAATTATCCGGAGTGTTGATTGTTTTTGGGTGGTTCATGGTTTTATTAGCCTAGAGAATGGTAAAAAATGGTTCCACCTTGGAGTCTACGCAGTTGCTGCAGCTCTTATTATGCCCCCAATGTGGGGTACTGGGTAATCTCGTGGGTATGGGATGCCCGTGGTTACTTACTATTATGTAACTGATATCATGACCTTGAAAATTAATGGGTCAAGTTAGTATTTTAAAATTTGTATTGTTCTAATTAATTAGTCGAAACTAATTTTAAATATATTGTTTTTGGTAGAAAGATATATGATTAATTAGTTAATAGATTATTATCGTAAAGGTAATAATTATAAATATTCTTCAGTAGTTTACAGGGAGTATGATAGCAAATCAACTAATATTTTATTATTATGAGTAAAAGCTCCTAATTCCTTTAATACTATTTTGGTAAAGATAAGGTGTAAATTTATTGTCGTTCAAATTGGTTGTAGGGCATATGGGATTATAACTGGGTGCAATATTACCCTTTTAAATTGTTATGTTGAAGTGATAGGCGCGTAATTAGGTAGGTTCATTGTTTGCTGTCCTTCGCTTGACAGCTATGCAGTTGGAGTGGCCGAATGAAGGCGAGGTTGCTGTGGGTACTAACTTGTTGATTCCAGATTTGTAATTATTGTTACGGGATTTGCCATTAAGAACCTCTTTTTGACAGAGGTACTGGGGGGGGAAAGAATCATTTTAGGGAGAAGCGCAAGGGGTAAGGGTTATCCAGTGTGATGATAAGGTAGTCTTATTTGGGTTGATTGTTGTGTTGTTTCAGCTTTTTTTTCTAGATTTTTTGAGTAAACAGTATTGCCTTAAGTATCCCAGGATTTGACCTTCATTATGTGTTCTGCTTGAAGACGCTTGTCTTTCATCTTTCTTGAGCAATAACCGTTTTTTTTTATCTTGATAAAGCATTTTCTAGATTGGTTAATCTGGCCTCTTGTTGTCTGAATAAATATTTTAATTTAGCCAGGTCTTCAGCGCTTTTAGATGTTTCCCCAAAATTTTCAGTAAAATACTTTATTGTTGCTGCTTCCATTTGTTTATTGTTAGCTTTGATGTCACTTTGAAGAATTGATATTTTCTTGGTGTTATTTTCGATAGCCGTTAGTGAATTATTTATTTTATTAGTTCGATATATTGTGTAGCTGCATAGCGAAATAATGGAAAAAATGGTTCCAAGAATTATTAAATCATGAAAATCTATTTTGTTTATAAAATTACTAAACCAAGTCATTGTCTATCTCATAGCTCCCTTGATAATTGTGTTTGTTCATTTGTTTCAATATTAGCTGATTTTTGTCGCTTACTTCTATAATTATCCTCAATTTCAAGTATTTTTTCACGCGTACCACTTTTTAGTTTTTTGTTTTCTTCTAGTGCTTTCTGTATTTCATTATTGTAGTTTTTTTGTGAGGTTTCTAGTGCCATTATACGTCTTTCGTTTTCTTGAGTCTTTTCTTCAGTTTTGGTGATGCGTCGATTCAAGTCAGCTTCTCTGGCAGTTTGGTCATGTAATATTTCTTCTAAGTGTTGAGCTTCAACTGACTCGCCTTTTCCTTTGCCTTCTAGTTCGTATAGTTTTTCTTGATTACTTTTAATTTCAACTGTTAGTTGCTTAACTTCATCTCTAAGGGCACTCAAATTTTCTTCTTTTTGAAAAATTCTTTTTGACAAATCTTCAATATCTTTTTTGTCGACACAAGAAGTTGATAAAAAAGTAAATAAAATTAGTATAAGTATGTGAAATATTCTTTTATTTTCATGAATCATAAGTGGTACCTTTGAAAAATGATTATATTATATATTTATATAAATCCAATTAGTTAATTGTTAATCGTTGTTTGTGTACTAGGTGCTTGTAAGTGTAACCGTTTCTGCGCATTCAGTGCTCGATATATCCATGGTCGAGGCAGGTATGTAACCAAGATGTAGAAGGTCTTTTTGTGGTTTTGTATTAGTTGATTCGAGCAGGGCAGTGCAATTTTTAGACCTGAAAGTGGTTAATGTTTTGGTTAAACAGATCATTTGGGTAGATGAAGGAATATTGGACTTTTGTTGTTTTGAGTGAATAGGTAAAACGAAAGGCACATCGAATAGTTAATGCTGCGAGTTGTCATGTGTTACGCTTTTGTGTCGTCGTTGCCAAGTGTCTTCATGTAGCATGTTTTTTTGCTACGGAACAGCTTTTGTAAAATGACTATAAGGTCAGTGAGCTATTCTATAATTTTATATTGCGTAAAATTAACATTATTCCCCTTTCAGGGGAAGAATATTCAGGTATTGAGCATCTCTCCGTTTGCTTTTTTCTTATTGTGACGTTTTAATCATCAGGTTCTTGCTAGCAGGGATATGCATAATTATGGGTATTTGTTGGTAAAATATATGGTGGTAGTATGCAGGTGGTAGCAGGGTGTTGTTTGTATATTCTGTGGGGAATTATTTGAGGCTAATAATTATTATTGTTTACTGTAAGGTTGATGCTATAATAGCTCAAGTGGACATTATGAATATTTTTACATGATAGATTGATATTTATCATCTGAGTCGTCTTGAACGAAATTGTCATTTGTCCGTTATTGATAGTCCATAGTATTTTTTAATATGGAGTTATTAACTGTGAAAATGAAACTTATTAAAAATGTTTGTGTTGTCATTTTAGTATTAACTGGAGGATTTGCTTTTGGGGGGATGGGTAGTGGGAACACTTTGTATTCGATTACTCTGGTTGATAGTTGTTCTATTGATACTACGGGGGTCTTTACTGATTCATTGGCTCGTTTACCGTCAGGCAGCATAGAGGTTAAATGCACAACAGGAATAAATTATCGGGTCGCAATGGATAGAGGTAATGAAAATATAAACTCACCGTCCATGAAGGGTGAAGCTAGGGTTGCATATGTTTATTACGATATTCTATTAGGTGACCCCTCATTGAGTGATAGTGGTTTAGGTGATCAGGAGTTAACTTGTTTTGATATTGATTCCTCTCTTTGTACTAATGGAATCGGAATGAATAAGCCGATGATATATCATATTTCTGCTGAGAGTGTTTTGACACCAAGGGATTTGTCTTCTGCGGGCACTTTAAAAGATATGGTTACTTTTACATTAGGGCCATTGAAACAATAAACCGTTTTCTCTTAGAGTGTAGCGTTGACATAAAGGTATTGTTAAATTCGATTTTGTTGAGGTAACGGTTTCACACCGCTGTTCTGCGTCAGTTGTCTTGTTGAAACAGAGGGTATCTAGTGTCCGGTTTGTAACTAGCTGATTTATTATATAGTGACTATTTACAAAAGACGATTAAAAAACAGACGTATTCGTGGGGTAATTGTTATTATCTTGAGGATTTTTTAGACTGCTAAAGATTGTTTGGCTATTTTGAATATTATTGAAAATGAAAAAAGCCATTGAGGGTAAATCCAATCCGGCTTGTGATCAGAATTGAAATTTTGTTTATCAACTTCAATTGTCAATATGAATCGCAATTATAAGTATATAAAGTATGTTTGTTTTTTTTCTGATACGTCTTGGTGTAAGTTATTTATTTTAAGGACCTAACTTGTCTCTAATGTAGTGTTATTTTTCTGTGATATTAAACTGATGTTTAAATAACAACTGTTTTGAGATTGGATATTGATTGTAAATGGAAAGGTGAATTATTACTCTATGCTATTGTTATTATTATTTTAATGCATAAGTTCCTTGGGTAATATATAATTAGTGGGTCATTTGTTGTTCTGTATCGTTGGCAAAATATAAGATTTAAGTCAAATATTTTTGTTTTCCATCGGTTGAACGGAATTTACAAAAAGACTTTTACATTATGTATTATTTAAAGGAGTTTTAGTATGGCGCAATTCAAAGCGTATTCCGATGGAGTTGAGGTTAATGGAGAGACGGTTTTGTCCGTGCTCGAAGCTATGAGTGTATTCAGAGCGCAAGCGGAAAAAATTCTCGAAGAAAATGGTTTGATTAATCCAGAGCCTGGTAAATGGTATAATCAACAGGCCTGGCTCAATGCTTTTAAGTATATAGCAGACGAGATAGGGCCCAATACTTTGTATTCTATTGGTCGAAAGGTCCCTGAAAGTGCACAGTTTCCTGCTGATATTGATTCGATAGAAAAAGCACTGGGTGCAATTGATGTTGCTTACAATATGAACCATCGAGGGGGTAAAATAGGTCATTATAGCTTTGAGTTAACTGGATTAAAATCTGCAAAAATTACCTGTAATAATCCATATCCGTGTGATTTTGATAACGGAATTATAGAATCAATGGCTAAGAAATTTCAGCCAGCCGATTCGATCATGGTTATGGTTAGTCACGATACGACCGCTTCGTGCAGAAAAAATGGTGCGGATAGTTGTATCTATAAAATATCCTGGTAGTAAATTTTGAAGACATTTAATGTTGAATTGCAGGAGTAATAGTTATAGTTTCGAGGTGTTATTATTTCTTCTGATAATGCTTCGTTTTGCTTTTTTGTTGTTGATGCGTGGAAACAGTAAGGTGATCAAAAAAATATCCCATTCTGCTTTTAAGGAACGTGGGGTAAATAAGTTTTACATTTTAAATTGATATTTTTCTTTTTTCTGTGTTGTTGCAATAGTTATATGGTTTCGCTATTCATCTTCTGCCGCAATACAGAAAACGAAAAATAATTGGCGTAGAAAAGCAAAGAATTCGATCTTTGCACAATATATTTTTCTAGTCCTTGATGCTTACCTTCTCGTCTCTATTGGGGATTATTAATGATTATTTACTCCAATCTTCAAACAGCCTACTTTTGTGGCTGCTGTTGTGTCTTGAAAACTATTTAATCCGGGTAAGCGTTCACCCGCTTTACGCCTGCGCGCGAACAGACCGGATTCATATATGATTAAATATAGCTCACCGGCTTGCTTGCACATATGCGCAGCACTGGTAAGCACTTACCTAATTAATGTTATGAAACTTTTCTTTATAACCCCGTGAACGGTTTAGGTAAGTACTATATTAGGTCATTGGTCTATCATCACGTTTCTTGTGAGTTCACGAGGCGTTTCTGCCTGCCTGTTTATTGTTATTTAAATGTTATGCTGTATATATAATATTTGCTGTTAGTCGTTGAGCATTAGCTATATTGCATGTCTATTGATATGCTTATATGGTTATTATTATGTTCCAGTTAAGTCGTAGTGCTATAATTAATAAAACAACTAAGAGTTATTTTTAATTGATTGCCTGGAAAGAATTGCCTAGCTAGTTCATTTTGCCATTCCGATTGCCTCAATGTGTTAAAGTTTGCTTTAAGATTTTATCTTAACTTGACTTGAACTTGTTTTTTTAGATAAGCTTAATGAATAGTGTAGAAGAAATTTCTAAGAGGTGTCTATAACCATATTGTAGCATTTGATGGAGGAAAACATGGAAAGAAAAAACATGAAGAAAGTCCTTGCTAGCCTGGGTATTGCCGGTCTAATTAGTGCTGGAGGTATGACCCTGCCAGGTTGTGCAACGTCTAGTAGCGGTTGAAGTGGAGATAAAGAAGGCGCAGATGGCGCTGATAAGGTTGTTGAACAGCCAGCAGGAAGTGGTGGTTGAAGCGGGACTAAGGACAGCGCAGGTAGCGTTGAAAATGAAGAAAAAGATGAAATACACAGTCAAACTGATAGTAAAGATAATACAAGTAGTGAGGATGGGGAAAATAAGGTTAAGAAAGATAGCGGAGACAGTGGCTGAGGTGGTTCCAAATAAACGTGCGGTCTGCATGTAAATAGTGATAGTTATAGCCGGTAGTCAAATGTCTATCGGCTTTTTTGTTTGTTTAAATTATTGTAAACGTTCACCGGGTTGAATATAAAAGCTATATAATATCGGCAATGTAAGTGTTTGGTAGTACAGCGTATGTGTGTGAGCAGGCCGGTGAACTATAGTTAATCCTATGTGGATCCGGCGTGATCGCACGCAGACGTAGTGCTGGTGAACGCTTACAAATTATAAAATTTTATGTAAGCATACAGAGCAATCTTTATGGTCTCCTTCCAATCTGTTTATCCGACCTGTTATCAATTCCTAGGGAAAAATTTGCAAGTACCTGAAGATCAATTGTTTAGTTTGGGTGCATTTCTTGATGCCCATCCTGAATGTATGTCATCCCATATATTTCTGAGTGATCTTGCTCGGGTAGAAGCGGCTCGATATCTTTTGTCTGAAAGTAAAATTCCTTTACCACCCTTTTTGAAAGATCGGGAAGTTAATCCTAACTTGCAATTGATTGAGGTGCAATGGCAGGGGCTTCCAGAGTTATTACATGGTCGTGAAGAAGTTCTATCGCTGGGGCAAGGATTTGTTCTTGTATGGAAGAGATCTAATGAGCAACCAGTGTGTTGTTCTGAAGCAAGTCCACATGATCTGTTAGCCTTGAAGCTTGTTAGTGAAGGTATCGGTAGTCGCGAAGCAGCTGAGCAGGTAAAGGTATCAGTTGGATTCATTGATGACATTCTTTATCAGGCAGAGAATAAAGGGCTGCTTGTTTCTGCAGCATCTCGTATTACTCGCCCTCTTGAATTCAATCGAGGTGTGGTCGATGAAAGTAAATATTTCACTACTCCTACTTTTACCCTTCAGTGGCATATTACCCAGAAGTGTGATCTCCATTGTAGACACTGTTATGATCGTAGTGAAAGATCAGAGCCAGATCTAGATCAATGTTTGAGGATCTTGGATGAATTGTACGATTTTTGCCAAGATCACAATGTATTTACTCAAATTACCTTTACTGGTGGTAATCCTTTATTGTACCCGTCTTTTAATAAACTTTATAAGGAAGCTGTAGACAGAGGTTTTTTGACCGCTATACTCGGCAACCCCATGTCAGCAAATCGAATTGAAGAGATTCTGGCTATTCAGAAGCCAGAATTTTATCAAGTCAGCTTGGAAGGTCTGCCCGAGCATAATGATTTTATAAGGGGAAGGGGCCATTTTAACAAGGTTATTAATTTCCTTGCTTTGCTGCAAGATCTGGAACTATACTCAATGGTTATGTTGACTTTAACCAGAGCAAATATGGATCAGGTTGTAGATTTAGCAGAGCTCTTGCGAGGAAAGGTTGATCTCTTTACTTTTAATCGGTTGGCTATGGTTGGGGAGGGTGCAGCGTTGGCATCAGTTCCGATTGAAGAATATCGGTCTTTTCTTTTGTCTTATATAGAGGCTTCTAAAAGAAATTCAAGTATGGGGCTTAAGGACAATTTAATTAATCTTTTGCATCTGGATGTTAATAAGCCGTTATTCGGTGGATGTGCGGGCAGGGGATGTGGTGCGGCATTTAATTTTATAGCTCTTCTTCCTGACGGCGAGGTGCATGCCTGTCGCAAATTTCCCTCTCCTATTGGTAATATTAATACTCATAGCCTGACGGATATTTATCATGGGGAGTTAGCACAAAAATACAGGGCAGGTTCGTCTGAGTGTGCCAAGTGCTCTATACGGCCGGTGTGTGGTGGATGTCTTGCTGTAGGTTATGGCTTTGGTCTAGATATCTTTAAAGAAAAAGATCCATATTGCTGGATGTTATAATAAGCTGAACGCTTGGTAATTGTAAATTATTAGATGTGAATATGAAAATATTTATCCGGTTGCACCTTAAGCATATAAATATATCTGAAGTAATAAATTTATTGTCATTTATGGGAGTCGTGATAAAAAATATTCTATTTTGTTGCCATTTTATCAGGTTATCTAATTATTCTTATGTGGAAATGGGTGATGGTAATAGTTCAATTGTTTGTAAGTTAAAGCAATCATAGAGTGTCTGTGGTGCTGCTGATTGGTTGTGTAATTGGTTCAGGATAAGGGTCTCGGAAAAAATAAATTACCCCATCTGGCTTGTCTTTTTAGCCGTCTTCTTTGTCAAGGTAACAGTTACATAACGCTGCTATGCGCCTGTTACCTCTTCTTGAAGACGACTAAAAATCCTGCGCCATTTTGGGATAGTTATTATTTTCCGAGGCACTAAGATTAGTATAAGTTCATTCCGATTCTTTTAAAGAAAATCCCTCTTTTTTGGCTATTATTGTTAGTATTTCTATGCTTCTATTGAAATCAAAGTTGGCAATAGACTCTGTTAGTTGACGCAATTCCCCTTCTATTGCTTGAGGATAACCAGACTTTATAAATGATTCTAGAAGTTTTTCGGCTTTTGCATCATGAATACGTAGCATAAAAGCCAGTTGCTGCAATAATAAGAGGCTGGCATTTTTATCACGATAACCTTTCTCTCTGGGTTGATTTTCAAAGCCTATTTTTGATGCTGTGTCTAAAGGTAAATTTATTATTATTTCATGGCTTCTTGGTAAGTCATTATTAGCTTTTTGTTTGTTGTCTATCTCAAATGAGGCAGTAAACCTGAAAATACTACCATGGCCAATTTCGCTTTCAACTCGAATGTCACCTTGCATAAGTGAAACAATTTTTTTACTCAAGGCCAAACCAATACCGACACCTCCATAGGCTCTGGTAATTGAACCGTCAATCTGTGTAAAGGGTTGAAATAATTTTTTACACTGCTCTTTAGTCATACCAGCCCCAGTATCACGTACTGCAAATGCTAAAATGACGTGTTTGCCATCAGTTTCAACCAGGTTAACAGTGATCTCCACTAAACCCGTTTTTGTAAATTTAATGCCGTTGTCGGTCAATGAAGTAAGAACTTGTTTTAGGCTATGTGGATCGCCTACCAGATAATATGGTACCTCCGGGGCTATACGCACGATAAAAGATACCTTCTTTTGGATAAACCTTTCTGAAAACGTGGAGCAGAGATTTGTGAACAACTTTCCTAGGTTAAATGATTTATGATCTACCATGAATTCTCCTGTCTCAACTGCAGAAAAATCAAGTATGTTGTTTATTAACAATAACAGATTATCAACCGCTTTAGAGATAGTTATCACATGTTTATTCTGCTTATCTGTTAAACCACTCTTTTCCAGCATATAAGCCATGGTCTTGACACTATTGAGTGGGGTCCTGATCTCGTGACTCATTGATGTCAGAAGAACGTTTTTGGCTTTTTGCGATTCTTCACGTGTAATAGCTTCGCGAAGCTCCTTTCTAGCCTTTTTTTCTCTGATAACTTCCCTGGTTATTCGTTTGATTCGAAAATCAAATGCTTCGAAATCAACAATGGGCTTTTCTATAAAATCGCGTCCCCCAGACATAAGAAATTCTTTTATAAGATGTTTTGATCCATGTGCGGTAACCATAACAACTGGTAAATCCGGCCAATTATATTTTATTTCGTTAAACACTTGTGTTCCGTCACGCCCTGGCATATTTTGATCCAAAAGTACTAGGTCCACATCGTTTTCCCGTAACGTGCTAACGGCGGTTACACCATCGTAGGCAGGTAAAACATTGTAGCCACGACTTATCATTTTGACCCTTACTAGATTTTGTAACGCTTGATCATCATCCACGACCAATAATGTTAATGGCAAGGTATTTTCCTTGTTCGATTGTTCGGATATTATTTTATTGTGTTCGTCTTTTTTTGCTGAATATGATGAATTGTCATTATTTTTCATACTACCAATCCCATAACCTTTTTTTTGATAAGCATTACATAACTAGACATCAATAAGCCAATGTAGAGGGAAATATTGTTCAGTAAATTTTCTAAAGGCATTGTTTCTGCTAAGTTTATTTGATTATCTCTTGTTGTTACGGATAATATTATGTTCATGGAGCTCGGAAAAAATAAATGTTGGAAAAAGACTATATTGCATAATATTTTTGAAGAGCATCCTAACCACAACGGAAATCGGAATCCATCTTAAAGGTAACTGAAAAATATAGTGCTTTGATTTTGCGATTTAAAATATTTTCCTAAAAGGTTAATAATCTTCAACTTCAGGTACGTACACGACATTTATCCTCGATAGATAGTCAAGTAGCATCGAGATATATGATGAGATACTTTTCTCTGTTTTACCTTCGGCGGCCTGCTCAATTTTACTGCCAAGGGAGCTTATCTCGTTAAAGCCATAACCAGCTCCGGTTCCTTTCATGCCATGCCCGATTACTCTTATAGTCTCATAGTCTCCAGCAGCCAGAGCACCACGCATTTTTACTGTGTCATCAAACTGTTTTTTTAAATAGCCGGGAATTAGATCGGATAAATCTTCATCCACTTGTACTGTTATTATTTCCATGATTATTAATCTCTTTATTGACAATTTTTCATTTGTTTACGAAATCTGCTTAAAAATCAAACAAGGTTTTTTTATGGGGTTTGTGAGATTAGCGTCACAACCTGTTTTTTGTTATCAATCGTTAACACACGTATATTATGCAGTGTATATTCTTAAACAGGGGACAAAATAATAGGTTCTTGAGAACCATCCAATTGCACAATAAAATAGAATTTGTTTCCATTACCTATTATGTTTTCAGCATAAACCATTCCGTGTATTAGGTTAATTAAATGCTGGGATAGAGAGAGTTTTAAATTGGTATCTCCATGATTACGAGTTGTGGGGCATCTATAAATTACATTACCTGCCAAATAGGTAAGTGTGTGACGTAAGCGGATGGGGTTGCCAATTGACAAGTATTTGGTTTTACAGTTAAATCGAGAATCGAGTTCATGGTTTTTCATGGGCCTGGATGGAAAGATGGATGCTTGCTA
>Ga0224507_10000339_pt1 | contig 18509 bp, 21 predicted proteins | sample SF_Jan12_sed_USG_3_FD_170159 | JGI IMG/M metagenome (GOLD analysis project Ga0224507, IMG submission 170159) | Sediment microbial communities from San Francisco Bay, California, United States - SF_Jan12_sed_USGS_13 | ecosystem: Environmental > Aquatic > Marine > Sediment | place: USA... | reverse complement strand
CACGCCGCTCATGTAGACGAGGTATCCCTTGACCTCCCCGAAACCCGCAGAGGTATAGGTCTGATTTCCTGTCGCAGCAGGAGAGGTCGTATTGATGACGGCAAAGCGCACGTCGGTCTTTGGCACCAGGGTTATGAGGTGCAATCTCTGGATCGCCACCACACCGAGAGCGATGGCATCGATGGCGATCTCGGTCAGCGCCGCCGCGGCGTTGACGACGACATTCGCCACGCCCGTTGCGGTAGCCTTCAGGGTCTTGAGAACCGTTCTCTGAAGGGTCGCGATGCCCGTGGCGATGGCATCCACCGCGATCTGCGTCACGCCCTCCGCGGCGACGACAACGTTGGCTATCCCCGTGGCAACGGCATTCAGGAACTTGAAGACGATACGCTGTAGCGTTGCCGTTCCCGAGGCAACCGCGGCCCTGGTCGTCAGCAATGTCCTGGAGAGGCCGGGGATAGCCTGCGGGCCGCCGGCGGAACTTTCTTCTATGGCAAAGAAATTGACATGGCGGGCGGCAACGGCTGTCGTGAAATTGAATGTCACTCCATCTGCGTCAAAGCTGGAAACTGTTGCCTGGGTGTGCTTCGTCGCATTGGTGTCGTCGTACTGCACGAAGACGGCACTCTGCGAGGAGACCGAGTTCTCGTTCATGGTGGATGCGGCGTCCTCACACGAGAAGCCATGAACCGCATCGCTGGTCCCATCGGACGCGAAGATCGATTGGCAGGAGATCCCATCCGCGTCCGCGCTGTGCAGGTCGAGGGTATCTATGCCGGCAACACCGCTCTCGCCGTTCATGACGCCGCAGATATATTGAGGCTTGAAACCGAAGCCGGTTCTCGACCAGTCGCCCGTTGACGTGGGCGTATCGGCGGCATCGTTGTAGATACCGAGATCCCCAGTATCCATGGCGAAATAGAAAACTTTTCGGGCAAGGTGGTTCGCGTTCGATGAAACATCGAAGCTGGTGGTCGTGTTGGCGCTGATCCTCCAATCGGTCTCGGAGGTCCACATCCGCCCGATACCGTCGCTCTGAAACCCCCCACGGGGATCGGCGTTACTGGCGCTTCCCGGCATGAACATGCCGTTGCTACCGGCAAATCTGGTCGTCTTGGCCTTCGCAAATCCGGTAAGCCAAACGGCGACGGTCGTCCTCCGGTCCTCCGTCAATGTGGAAAACGCCGAGCAGAACTCCACGATGGTCTGGTCTATTCCGGTCGTGACCGTCACATCGGTCGCCGACGAAGGTGTATCGAATACTCCCGCCTTGCAGGCCGCATCTGCCCCGCCAATCAGAATGACGGTGACGTAATACCCCGCCCCCGGTGTGGTTATCCAATTTAATTGGATACCATCCGTTACCGTTCCGTTATCATCGGCCTCGGCCCATTGGCCTCCAGCGAAATCGGGTATATAGATGACGCGGGAACTCGCCGCAGAACTGAGGGTTTCGCAGTCGCTACTAATCACCGCATCCTGCGAGCTTATCCCCAGAGCCCATGTCGATGTGAGATCCGATGCACCTTGCCCTATGCGGTTGTGCGCCTCGCTGTCTCCGCTGGAAACGCCGGACATGAAGACACGGAAGCCTACGGGCGTGCCAAATCCCGAAGAGGTGTAATTTTGCGTTCCCGTCCCGGCCGGGCTCGTCGCGTTTATGACGGCGAACTTGACATCCGAGCTTCCACCCCCGGCCGGGCTCAATGTCTTGCCGATCAGCCTCTGGACCGTTGCAATCCCCGTAGATGACAGCGCAAGCGTCCTGGCCGTTTCGCGCTGCAATGCAGCAATTCCCGTGGCGGTGGCATTGACCGCCACCTCGGTCGGGCCGGCGATCAGGTTCTCGACGACGTTCGCAACACCGCTCGCCACGCTGGAAAGCGTCTTGAAGAGACTGCGCTGCAATGTGGCCACACCCGTTGCCACCGCATCCACGCTGACATTGGTGATGCCGGCCAGAAGGTCCTCGACGGCGTTGGCCACACCCGCAGCAGCGGCACTCAGGGTCTTCAGGACGGTTTTGGAGAGCGTTGCCGTTCCCGTGGCCGTTGCAACCAGACTTTTGCCAACTGTGCTCTGCAGGGCCGCCACGCCGGTTGCGGTGGCGTCCAAGGCCCTTTGTGCCAGCTTGATCGGGTCGGCGGTTGCCACCCCGGAGGCGGTTGCCTGCAGGACCTTCAGGATCGTGCGTTGCAGTGCAGCAATACCGCTTGTGACGGCACCAAGCGTCGATCCGGTCAATACGCTCGCATTCCACTCGACCGCGCCCTCGACCACCGTGGCATCGACGGAAGCGGTGCCCAAGATCCGGCATTCGACCAGAGATCCATCCGCGGTCGAGATCTCATTGGCGTTCCATGTGCCGGAAACGACTTCTCCGCCAAAGGTCGAAACGGCACCTGTCGCCAAAACCCGGATAGATGATCCGTTTTCCCACAATTCGAGCGAATAGCTTGGATCCGTGGCATCGGTCTTGGCGACCAGGGCACGAAACTCCTGCAATCCTGAGCCAATCTTGGGCGTGGCAGGCGTCCCGAAAGACACTCGGAGATCGGTATTCGAGGTTGAAGATACCGCAGTCAGAAAAAGGCCATCCGGGTCATCCGGGTCATCGTCGATATCCGTGACCGCTCCACTCAGATTGGTCTGCAGTAGAATGGCATCCGGAGGAAGCCTCTCGAGCGTCACGCGCGGGTTCTTGAATACAATCCTTTGAAGTGTCTCGATGCCCGTACCCACGGCGGCCTTGGCGGTGAAGAGGCTGCGCTGCAACGCAGCAACGCCAGAGGCCACGGCATCCGCCGCCACCATGGCCAGCTTGATGTCCTCTTGCGTGGCGATCCCGGAGGCCACCGCGGAGAAGGCCTTGGCGATGGTCCTGGCGAGGGCGGAAACGCCTGTCGCGGTCGCGGCCTTTGTGAGGAAATGATCCCTGGAAAGGGCCGAAACGCCCGTAGCCGTGGCGGCCGCGGAGACCGGGGTTGGGGGCGCCGCACCAGCCCACTGGTTTTCGATGTCCTGATCGGCCAGGATATCGAACGTCCGCTCCATCATCGTGTCGGAGTTGTCGAAGGCGTGCTGACAGGCGATGATGTCCGTCGCGCCCATCGTGATCGCGGACCCTTGGTTCACGACCTGGGAGACGACGCCCGTGGACCCGAGGTTGGTCGTGAAGGTCTGATCGTCGCAGATGGTTTCCTGATTGACGCAGGAAGAGTTCATCCGGCACGCGCCGACGCCGGTCCAGTCGACGAAGGTGCTCGCCTTGTCGATGTTCAGGCGGAACGTCCAGTTTCCCGTCGCGCCGTCCAGGTCTTCCAGGTTGTTCGTGCCATCGGTGATGGTGAAGCCCCACTCGACGGTGTTGTTCGCCGACGAGGCAACAGTAACCGTCGCTGCCGTAGTGCCCGCCGTTCCCCCCTCGGAAGCGATCCGCGCATTGCCCGTGGACCCGGCGGAAGCCCCTGTGCAAAACGGCTGGATGCCGCTACATGCTCCGGTTGCGGTGTCGGTCTGGGTAAAGGCCGTCATAGCTCTTTCGCTGCGTTCATCGCCGCCCGGATTGCCTTCCACTCGGCATCCGGCAAAAGCGTGCCTTCACGGATCACCGCCCCCGGATACCTTGATGCGATAACCGCGTGGTCGTCGGAGGAAAGGCCGAAGATCGCCCCGTAGGGGCTGGGAGCGATGAAGTAGTTCGCCACATCGAGCCCGGCGAACTCCTGCCGGTAATCCGAGGTCGGAGTGGACTTCCAGTTCTCGTAGAGCATCACCCCCTGAACCCTGTCGGGGATGGTCTTCCACTGATTTACCCAGTCATCCTCGGGAAGCCGGCCCTCGAAGACCTCCGTGTCGGTCCAGAGCCTCCAGCCGATGACATCCTTCTCCCAGTCATCCGAGGGCTCTCTGGGCTTGTTCTCCGGCGACCAGAGGCCAAGACGTTTCTGGATCTTGTGATATTGCCGGGTGGAGGTGGTCTTGCCGCGGATGACGACGGTATTGCGCGTTCTCCGGAAGCTCTCGAGCGGCGCTTTGGAAATAGCAAGCTGCCATTTCTTGCGCTGTTTCCGGCAGACCAGGATATTGAAGCCGCAGAAGACCTTGCCGTCGACGATGACGGCCTGCAGCCCGTCTAGGGGTAGATCACTCGGAGACGTTTCCTTGGACGCATGCTCCGATAGATCCTCGTAAATAGCCGTCCAAGCCACTGTCGCCTTTCCTTACACCTGCACATCAGAACCCGCTCAGTGGCGTCGATCCGTCCGCTCCGTTGAGGAAGGTGTTCTTGACCGCGAAGTTGTAATAGCCGTTCGCGCCGCCGGTCTTGTCCTCGCCCATGTAGAGGCGGTCCTTCATGACCTTGATGAAGAGTTTCTGGTCGGTGGCGGTGTTGTACCACAGCTTCAGTAGATCGATGTCCGCTTCGTCGCCCGTGGCCGTGCCGGTGGTCAGGCCGAAACCTGTGAGCACGTCGTTCTTGTTGATTTCCCCGCGCTCCCACGCATCCAACGCCCCTATGAAAGCATGAATGCCGATGCCGTCTTCTATGCCGGGATTGGCCTGGTTCCCCTTGACCAGCCGGAGGAATAGCACGGCCATGTTCACATTGCCCCACGAATTTGTCCCTGACGGCGCGGTGAAAGAAAGCCATAGACCGTCAGCAAGAAACCGCGGGCGCGGGCACCCGAGATATGCCATTCAGAGAAGGGCTGATCATTCATCTGGCGCTCCAAGGTGCTGCCACCGAACAAGTCTCGCAGGCGTTCTGGTAACCAGAATTCCTTCTGGCCGACACGGACCTGGATACCGTTAGGCCCATGGCACTGCAGCGATCCCTCGCCCTCATAAATGCCGGCAGCCCAAGCAATGTCGTAGTTCGTGGGACGAATTGTCGGGCGGAGTTCCGGACGAATGTCCCAGTTATAGCTGAGCCCAGGTCCCATTTTGGGCTTGCCGGCAGCATCCCGGTTTCGGTGGATCAGCTTTGTCCTGCAGGAGCGAGAGCAAGTCTGCCGCGGCTTGGCATTCGTCCTGTTCGCTTCGTCGAAAACAGAACCGCAGATAACGCATTCACGAGGATCTATCTTGACACGCATCCCATACCCGCATAAGATGAATATACTAGGTTTGTTGCAAGGTGATGGTGTACTCTATGATGTCGTCCGTGGCCATCACGACCCCGCCGTGCGAGGCGCGGATGATCATGTCCGTCGCGGTGCCGGTGGCATCGATGAACAGGCCCACCTCCTCGATCGTCTTGACCGTGGTGGTCTGCAGCCTTCCGACCCATTGATTGGTGTCTGCGGCGGACTGGGTTTCCGAGGTGGCGGAAACCGCCGCTTCGGTCGCCCTGGCGGCAAGATCCACATTGGTATTGGTCGCCGTGGCGCCGGTGCTGGATCCTCCCGTGCCCCAGGCGATGTAGAACCCCGAGGCCGTCACGGACGCCCCCACGATGGCCAGGAGCGCGTCGGAAACAAGCTCCGTGCCGTTATCGACGTATACGACGGCGGTCATCCATGATCTCCTTCAATCGGGATAGAGCCTTTCTCCACCACGGGTCCAAGGGTCTTTCCCACTTCTGGGTCTTGGCCCTCCAGACCCTCACGTCCACTTTCGGGACGTACTTCGCTGTCGTCTTCGCTTTCACCGTTCACGACCTTGTTGATGGCGTCCCGCATCTCCTGGACGGACATGCCGACGCAGTTGATCTTCAGCGCCTTGCAGGTCTGCTGAAGCTTTTTGAAGCCGGCCCCTCCGGGGAGACGCTCTCCGGGGCGCCTCTTCGGGGTGTCGGGGAAGGGCGTGTGCAGCGGCTCCAGAGGCATGTCGGGATCGCGCTGCGCCATCTCCCAGTGATAGGGGCTCTCGGGAGGGTTGTTGAAGACCCCTCTCCGCTCGGCGTCAATCAGCGGGTGCAGGATCTGATCCTTCGTGAGGTTCGGGTCCACGTGGATCCCCCACGCCCTCGCGATGTTGTGCAACTGCGACCGGCGAAGGTTCACCAGATCCGTTCCTTGAAAGGCCGTTTCCCCCGGCAGGCTGGGCGGGTTCACTCCCCTCTCCGGGAATGCCTGCTGAAACCTGTTGACTGTCACCATGACTGTTCTCCGCTACGTAATTCTGGGCGTCTGCCTTGTGGACGTACTTCCATTTGGTGCCGTCCGGCAGGTTGATGGTCGGTTGCTCGGCGTATCCATAGATGCCCTTCTGGTCCACCGCGTCGAACAGGCTCGTGTGTGGAGCCATCCTAATTTCCATCGGCGGGCCAAGTCCAATGCGGTCCCTGAGACAGCCGACCGTCACCCAGGCCTCGACACAGGCCCTTCCACTTTCGGCGTAATCCCGGTTCGGGTAGCTGAAGTCGCAGCCATACATCTTCAGCACGGTCACGCCCTTCCAGATGGCGTACGCGACGGCCATTGCCACGCCATTGTTCAGGTATGGCTTGCCGAAGATGGGTATTCCAATGGCTGCGACTTCATCCAGTGGGTAGCTGTAGGAGTTGGGGATCACCTCCGGATAGGCCGTGGGAGTGATGACCGGGATCCCCTTTCTCCGGAGAACCGCGAAGAGGGCAGGCTTGAAGGCCTCCTGCTGCTTCAGGTCGTCCATCCAGAAGCAAACGTCGGTATGGACGATGTTGGAGGCCATGTTGATCGTCCAGAACTCGTCGGCGAAGTCCGGGGCGAATTCCTGGGTGAGAGTTTCGGTGAAGAGGTTGGAGATCGACGGCCCCATGCCCACCAGGGCGACCGTCTTGGGATTGTGCTTGAGAAGCTTCGTCATGTGGCCGTCTTTTCCTTGTTACATGCGCTTGGCGCCGATGCCGAAATCCTTGGGGTTCAGCTTCTTTATGATCTTGCCTCCCTTGCCTGGGTTGCCTGGGGTTCCCTTGGGCAGCTTCCCCCGCCGCTCGACCGGGGCGATCCGTCCCCGTTCCTGCTTCTTGACGAAGGCCTTCATCCGTTCGTTCATGGGGGTGGTGGTGCGCTGGGTCCTGGCCATGTCTACCTCATGTCGCCGTCGCGGTCGTCGCCTGGCTCTCCAGGACCCGCCACTTGTCCGCCAGGAAGATCAGGGCGAGCATGTCGTCGGCTTGGGAGAGGACGAAGGCCCCTGTCGAGGTGCCGGTCAACGCGACCTTCGCCTCTCCCGTGCCCAGACAAACGACGTTCATCGTCTGTCCTTCAGCGCCGTCCGCCAAAGTGTAGTAGCGGACGCCGAAGCCGGTAGCCGTGGCCGCCGGCAGGGTTGCGAGATCAACCGTGAGATTGATCTCGGTCCCCGTTGTGCCCAGTGCCTGCGTCGAATGACGCCCGTGCCTGAGCCTGTTTGCAGGACCACCCGTGAGGGTGATCGTCACGTCGCCGTGGCCTGGGTCGCTCCGATCAAGGCCCTGTAGTTCCAGCGTCCATTGAGGAACTGCAGCAGGATCATCTGGTTCGCCGAGGTGAAGACCCAGGAACCCGTCGCCGAGGCCGCGGCGTAGGCCGTGGCGGTCGGCAGCGCGTCCAGGGCGATCCCCGCCGGCAACCTGCCGATGGTCGGCCCATGCACGTAGACATCGGCGCGGCCGGTGGCAGTGGCCATGATCATCTTGAGCTGACCCTCGATCGCATCGCCCCTCACGCCCGATGCCGTGGAGGTGGCATTGAGGGCATAGAGGTTATGGACATGACCGGCGGTGGCGGTGCCCATGCCGAGGAAGGAGATATCCACGGCATTGTTGAGCACCCGCAGCGCGGTCGCGGTCGATTGGGCGAACCGCTCGGAAGACTGGAACCCGCCAGGCTTCTGAGGATACTGGGTGCCGAGTGTGACTGCCATGGTATCCTCCTACAGCTCGAGCTTCGAGGCCGAGTGCTGGATCACCCGCACCCAGGTCGAATTCAGGATCCGGCCTGCGTGCCAGCTTTTCCAGCCGACGCTCGAAACTTCGTTGAGCGGATCGGCGGCTCCGGCGGACCCTCTCTCGTGGCCCACCATCATGACGGCCGGCAACCTGTCGCCCGCGGTGTAGCTCTCCTGGATGTGGGAATTGCCAAATCCGAGAGAGCCGACCGCATCCATCCCCAGGATGACGGTGTTGTAGACATCCGCCGAGGTGTTCGAGGTGGAGCGGGAGTTGCTGGTCGCCGTGCCGGTGATGGTCGCACCGCTGTCCGCGTCGATGGTCGCCTCCGAGGTGGAGATGAACCGGACCCCACCGACCGTGCCGAACTCGCCCTGGGCGGTTTCGGTCTGACCGGCGTAGGTCTCGATGCCCTGGAAGCCGGTCAGGAGCCGGACATCCTCCTCCACGTCGACATGGCAGAAGCCCCAGTACGCGGAGCGGATCGGCGCGGTGCCGTCCGCCGCCTCGCCTCGGGACATCGGCATGAAGCGCATGGCGTCGTTGCGGTTGAGGGCATTCACCCCGACAGCGATATCGGAGAGCGTGATGCCCCCGGTCGCCGTCGAGATGGACGTTGCCGTGGTTCCCGTTCCCGCGAAAATCGCCGTCGCGTTGTCCTCGATGACGTTTCTCTGCAGGCGGTTCAGGGACCTGCCGGCGTTGATGCCCAGCACTTCGCTGAGCTTCGCCGCCTGGCCGTTGAAGTTGACGAGATCGACCTCCTCGTTGAGGAAGAAGAAGTTCCCGTACTTGGCAACCGTCGCATCCAGGTCCGTCACGGTGGGTTGCACCGCGGAACGGGTCGGGAAGGCGAGGCTGCCGGTGATTTCCGCCAGAGGGGTCGTCGTCGGGGTCAGGTTTTCGATCCTGCGCCACCGTGCCGAGAACGTGCCTTGACGGAACGAGATCTCGGCAGGCGTCGATCCCTTGAAGTAGGGACAGAGCGCCTTGGCATTGCGCAGGAGGTTCACCTGGAAGACGACATTGACCGGACCGGCGATTACGCTGGTGGTCGTGACTGCCATTTAAGTCTCCTATTCGGCCTTCTGACGCTCTCTCTCCAGGAACTTCTCGAATGCCACACCTGACATGTTCATCAGTTCCATGGGGTCAACAGCATCGGATTTTGCGGCCTTTTGCGTTGTGCCTCTGACGGCTGCCTTCGCCGCTTCCACATCGCTGGTCTTCGGCTTGAAGGACTTGTCGATCGTGTCCTCCAGCCATTCCCGTCCCTTCAACAGCTGTGATTGCCAGCCATCCGGATCGTCGTGCCGCGCCTCGAAAGCCTTGCGGAATGCCGGCTTGTCCCTGGCATAGGCCTCCATGAAGCCGACGAGCAAACCGTCGTCGACATCGCTGAGGGCTTCCGCCTCTTTCAAGACCGCGCACGCCTTGCCGAGATCGTCGGCAAGTTTCTCTTCCTGCTCCTCGGCCATCTTGCCTTGCACGTACTTCAGGATGGGGCGCACCGCTTTCAGGGTGGTGCGATCGGATTTCGGCGTATTGCCGTCGTCCTCGTACTCTCTCAAAAGAGCGTCGAGGTCCGAGGTCTCAGAACCCGCCTCCTTACCGGCTGGCGCGCGGCGTTCGGCGGAACCTTTCTGCTTATCGGTCATGGCCCAGCAGGAATGACATAAGTCTTTCCTCGCCGTCCACTAGCCCGCTTTGATAGACGTGAAGCTTATCCTGGTCTCCCTCCGCCCGCGGGTGCCACGGCTTGAGGCGGGACCTGGGAAACTTGTCGACCAACTCCCGGAACGTCGGGTCTTGCCTGAGCTGGCTGAGGTAGTTCTGCAGCCTCACCGACAAATCGGTCTGGGTTGTTCTCTCCTGCACGCTTGTAGATTTCCTTTGCGATTTCCTCGAAGCGAGGGTTGATTTCTTTCCCTAGTTGAGCGGCGGCGGCGGCCATGTCGATCACCGCTCTCGAGGCGCCGATGAAGTTCTCCGCCCGCTCTCTTTCGGTCGATGGACCCGCCGAGCCTTCCACGAAGAAGTTCACTTCATCCGCGAGATCGGGAGAGGCCAGCTTCACCCAGCCTTCTATTCCTCCCTCATTGACGAAGACCGGCATCTGCCGGGTCATCACCTGCTTTGCGATGGCATACTCCATGTAGAGGATGGAGGTGATCGGGCCTTTTTCCTGGTCGGAGACAAAATCGTCCGTCCGGGCAATTCCTCTGGAGGCCTCCAGCTCGTGCGCGCCTCGGGTGGTATGGGACCTGACGGGTGCGCCGCGACGGGGATCGTTCACGCCCGTCAGGTCCTCATAGTGCTTCAGCAGACCGATGAAGGTCTCCCGAAGCTCCCCCATGTCGCCGACATCCAGCTTCTCGATGGAATTGGGGGCGTCTGTCGGGAAAGTGGCGCCCGGATACCACTGAGGCCCCCCAGAGCCGGCGAGCGAGGGATCGTTGCGGTCGTAGGCGAGCGGGGGTTGCCCCGAAAGCGCCGCCACGGCCATCATGGTGTTGAAAACCAGGGTCCCCGCCTCCTGAACGGGGGTTCCCTTCATCAGGGGCGAAGACCCATAGGGAGAATTGATGTCGTCCCTCATATAGTGTCCGACGACATAGGATCTGAATGGAGTAGGCGCCTCCTGGAAACGGATGGGTCTTGCTACTCCGGATCGCTCCGCGACCGTCACGATGACGTTCTCCAGGATGATCGTGTCTTCCGCTGCGGACATCGGAACGTAGAGGTCGCCCTCCATCTCCAGAATTTCGACCAGATTGTCCCGTCCATCGGGATCGGGTTGGCTTTCGATCTTCTTCACCTGATCCAGGATCCAACCCCTGTCCTTCCCTCCCGTTCTCGCAGCGGCCAGCATATCCTCCAAACGCATACGGGTCCTCCGGATGACGGAGGGGGCGGCTGAAATGCCCTCATGCCAAAGGGCGACGGGGCTATCGTCCAAATAGGTGTTCTTGATGTCACAAGGGATCGTGGCAGGTCCGATCAGGCTGTCGTCTACTCCTCTATAGTGAGAGGAGAACTTCGCCAATTTGACGGGCCTGATACGAGCGACGAATGTCCCGTACTTGATCGCCGAGGCGTCCAGGAGATTGATCTGCTGGCGGAAGTCGTAGAGCGAATGAAAATGGTCCAGAGTAGCCTTGGCCAGGACATCCGCCGTCTCCTGGGTGAGCAGCATCAGGCCACCACCCTCCAGGATCTCCGCTCTTGGACGGAACTCCGTCACCTGCTCTCCCGGTTGAGGGACAGGTGCCCCAGGCTCGTCGCCGGGCTGTGTCCCGCGACGCTGATCCCAGCGTTTTTGATAAGCACGGGAGATATTGGCGTGAACGCGATACCAGTCCATCGTTCTAGGAAACTTTAGGGATCTCGCGTCCGCAGCAATCACCTCAAGGGCGTTGAACTGCCAGGGTAATTCCGTGTTGGGGAACCAATCCCCTTCCGTGCCGGTGGCAAGCTTCCTCGGAAGAGGGTCCATGGCGATCTGCCGGTCCACCTCCTTCCAGAGCCGTTCCTTTTCCTTCCTGATGGTGGCCTGCTCTCTTCGCCGAGTTTCTTCCTTCACGTAGTCGGCGATGGCGACCCATTCGTTCTCGCTGAAATGTCTAGGCATTGATCGCCCTCACCAGCCGCTTCAGTTCCTTGGCCGGACGCTCCAGTTCCTCGCCGGTCGCCGTAGAGGTCGATGTGGAGGTCGCGCGCAGTTTCGGAACACGCGAGGCAAAGGGTTTCGTCGAGAAGACGCTAGTGATTGCCATCCAGCAGGCCTTTCTCCTGGCACAATGCAACGAAACCCGCCGCATCGTCCACGAGCGCCCGCTTGACCAATTCTTCCGATGTGCCCTTGACGAATTCTATCGGTCTGCCATAGCCCAGATAGCCCCAGCATCCATGGGGCGTACCGTCCGCTGCCTCCCCATAGCCGAAGTAGATCACCCCGAACTTGCCCTCCACCCGCTCCATCCTGGGCTTGACGATGGGCAGGTTGCGGAGAATGCGCTCCAGCTTTTCTAAGGCCTGGTTATCCACGACGTCCCAGTATCGGCCCCTTGATCTTGGGCTTCGGTATGGTGGCGGGAGGCTCGGTCCTGGCGAAGCGTCTCATCACGAAGGCGTATCTCGTGGCAGAGAGGATGTCGTCGACCTCGGGCACGATCTTGCCTTCCCTGCGGTGATAGAGGCGCTTTTCCTCGAACCACTGTCCCAGATTGGAGAAGACCTTGAAGCGCCCGGTCCTCATCCATTCGTACATTTCTATGACCCCAGGCTCGACCGCTTGCCTCTGCTTGTCGTCCCGGTCCATCTGGGCATGTTCCCTGGTCATGAAGAGGCCGTGCTCGCGGTACAGATCCTTGAGACGCTTGCCGGTCCCCTTGTCCCGCTGAAGGCCGTCGTGCGGCCAGGCGTTGGGGATCCACTTGCCATGCTTCTTCATGGCGGCGGCGTGGTAGATCGGGGTCTCTCCCGGTGCCTTGTAGCAGTCGTAGACGTAGCAGGTCTCGCTGTCCATGTCGAAAGCCAGAAAGGCCCCCGCCGCGGGATGGTCGATGCCGAAGTCGATCCCGTTGATCCGCCTGAAGTATTTCGGGATCTCGAAGGGATCGCAGGAGATCGCATCGTCAGAGATTGGAAAGACGGCGCCGGTCCCGAGCATCGGCGTGCCCCTGGCACGGGTTTCCCTCTCGTGGGCGGGATATGACGCCATCAATCTCTGTTTCTCTTCCTCATTCAAATGAGGGGCATCGTCCCAGGAGACGTTCTTCATGTAAATTCCGGGTCCGCCGTCCATGAAGTGCCTGACGACGGCGGTCGGTCCCAGGAGGGGGGTGAAGGTCATGAACACCACCCCGTTCTCGTCGAGGACACGGGTCTGGGCTTCGGTGTAGATGTCCTGCTTGCATTCCTCGTCGAGCCAGACGAAGTGGAGCTTGGCTCCCCGCCAGCCCTTGGCCTCCTGCTGATAGGTCTTCAGGGTGAGGTGGGACAGTCCTCCCGTCTTGTGCTTGACGTAGATGCTGTCCACGACCTCGGTGACGCCGGCCTGTCGATAGGTCACCTTGAAAATTCGTGAGCCGGGTATCCAGCCCGTTCCATGAGCACCTGCAGGCCCCAGGAGGGCCACCTGCACCACGTCCTTGCTGTCCTCGGTTCGCTCGGCGCCGGTCCAGCCTCGGGTGGGATGGTCGAAGCGTTTGCCTCTCCACCAGGGGGGATATTCTCCCGTCAGATGAATGGCCGTTTCCGCGGCGGCCGAGTTCGTTTTTCCTACCCGGTTCGCGGCGATCATCAACCTCTCGGGATGTGTCGCCCCGGCGTCATGGAATTCCTTCTGCCAGGGATAGACGCCGGGCTCGTTCGGCTTTCCGGGATCGTAGACCTTGCCGTACTCGAGCCACAGCTTCCGCATTCGTATGCGGTTTTCCAGCTCGGCGATGACCTGGGAAGTCATTTCTTCTCCGCGTTGGCGAAGATGGCCCTAACCTGTCGAGCGGATTTGGTCTTCTTGCCGGCCATATCCCTTCTCCTGATACCAGTCCATGTAGAGGTCCATGCCGATCTCGATCGGGAACTTGGGTCTGTAGCCCAGCTCGGTCCTGATCCTGCCACAGGACATGGTGCCCCGTGAGGGCTTCAGCGGATCGGCGTCGGTGTGGATGATTTCTGTTGGAAACCTCTCCACCACCATGTCGGCCAATGCTTGAACCGAGGTGGCGCTTTCTCCTGTCAGGTTGTAGGTCCTCAGACCCTCCCACGGTTTGAAGATCAGGTTCATTCCCGAGACCAGATCGTCGATGTAGGTGAAGTCGTGCTTGTCCTTGCCCGAGCCGTGAATGACGATGGGCTTCCCCTGCATGGCGTTCTCGATGAAGATCTGGGTCACTCGTCTGGAGACGCATCTTGGCCCGTAGAGGGCCTGGGGACGGACAATCGTAATATCCATGTCATACGCCTGATGATAGCCCCGGCAGACCGCTTCGCCGGCAAGTTTGACATTCCCGTAAATGCCTCGTGGAGTGAGAGGTTCGTCTTCGTCGATGACATCGGATGAAAAGTCACCATAGACTGTCGAACTGGAGAAGTAGACGAACTTGGCATCAATAGCTCGAGCAATATCAAGGCCATTTTCCAGGGTCCTCTGTGAGTTGAGGAAGGTGTCCATCGGGGATTTCTCGGCCCGGTCGATGTGGGCCACCGCGGAGAGATGGACGATGATATCCGGCTGAAATTCCGACAAGACCTTCGACAAGGCGTGATAGTCGACCGCGTTGCAGGGCATGAAGTCGTCGATCATCTCCAGCCGCTCCCAGATGAAGGGCCGGTACTTCTTCTGAATTGTCAGGAGGTTGTTGACCCCGAGGTTGTCGATGGCCAGGAACTTGTGAGGGAGCTGGCAGAGATGGTGGCCTACGAAGCCCGCGCCACCGATGAGTGCGATACGCATTTTCTGAAGCTTTCGATCATGTGCTTGATGTGCTTGGCCTGCAGGTGCGGACCAACGGGAAGGCAGAGGCTTTCATCGGAGAAGGCCTCGGCGTTGGGAAAGGCCGGAAGGTACTGCCTGGATTTGTGCTTGTAATAGGAGAGCCTGGGAAGAGGACGGGGATAGTAGACGCTCGTCTCGACCATCTCGTTCAAAAGGAGACGCTTCAACTCGTTCCTGTCGCCCCTGGGGAAGATGGAGACGCCATAGGACCCTCCTACCCGCTCGAAGTCAGGGAGACCACGGCCGATCTGGTCCATGTTCAGCAGTCGCTGTCTCAGAAATACCGGCAGACGCTTAAGCTGCTCGATCCCGATCGCCGCCTGCATCTCGGTCATGCGGTAGTTGAGGCCGGGGATCTGGATGTCTCCATATCTTTCCTGCTGACCGAACCGTCTGAGCGATCTGGCCTTCTCGGCAAGGTCGAAACTGCTGCTGAGCAGCATTCCACCCTCTCCACAGGTGATATGCTTGGTCGGATAGAAGGAGAAGGTCCCGACATCCCCCCACAAGCCGACATGACGCCCATCATAGTGCGTTCCCAACGCCAGGGCGCAATCCTCGATCAATTTCAGGTCATGAGTACGACAGATCTGCCGCAAATGGCCCATATCGCAGGGAATTCCGAGGTAATGGACGCAGATTATGCCCTTGGTCCTGTCGGATATCACAGAAAGAACACTTTCAGGATCAATATTGCCGGTAGAGCGTTGAACATCGCAGAAAACCGCCGTTCCGCCGACCAGTTCCACGGCATTTGCCGCGGACAGGTGCGCGTTTGCGGGCAAAATCACCTCGTCTCCGGGACGAAACAGCATGAGACAGGCCAGATGGAGGGCTGCCGTACAGGAAGAGAGCGCCACGGCCTGTCCGCCGGTGTATTCCTGGAAGCTTTCCTCGAAAGCCTTGACGATCCCCCCATTGGTCAGGGTCCTCTGCTGCAGAATGGTGTCCACCGCCTCGCGCTCCTGGAAACCGATCAGCGGTTTTGCGAAGTAGCAACGAAATTTTCGATCTGCAGACACAGTTCCACGGCCCTGAAGTCGTTGTTCGGCTCTTTTCCCTGCCTGATGTCATCGATGAAGGCTCTCAGGCAAGCGGTTTTGTCGGTGGGGTCCTTGTTCACAGCGGCGATCGTTCTATTGGCCATGGTCAAACCAACCGCATGATGGTGCTCTTTCTGGCCCGGCAAGCCATCGATCTGAAAGAACGCAAGTCCATGAGGAATATGGCAAAGCGCCACCGTCAACTCATGATGCTTGCCATGCGATGCGGCGGAATGAAAGTGGATCTCGCCGCCTACGACATGAAAGAACAGATCCACGACATGAATGAGGCCGCCGAAGATCAAGGAATAGTTCGGATCATCCTTGCGCCAGGTCGTTTCCATCTTATGGTGCCGGCCCCAGCTATAGCTGGCGGCAAAAATCTGTAGATCACCAAAATCATCCTGGTCTTCGAGCTTCTCAAACACATGACGCAGAGGATAATTCTGCCCGACATGCTGGTCGGGGTATAGCCTGATGTCGGCGAGGTCGGTCATCGTTCTACAGAGTGGCTTCTCGCAGAACACGTGCTTTCCATGCTGAAGCGCCTCGATGGTCTGCTCGCCGTGATATTTGTCGGGAGTGGCGATGCAGATGATATCCGCCTCGTCCCAGTCGACGATCTCCACCCCCTCTTCCTCGAGGGTCTGCCAGTGGATCCGGCCCATGCGACCTGTGGAGCCTAGGATAGAAGCTTTGAGAACTCGATCCATCGTCTCACGTAATCCAGGTCCTCGGGGGTATCCACGACCAGCCTTCGGGTGAAGAAGGTCGTGACGTGCTCGCGGTCGTAATCGTCGAAGAAGGGCAGGGCTTTCAGAAAAACTTCTGTTTTGACGATTTGCGGCTGGCCGAAACGTGTATTTGCAGGCAACTCCGCTTGAGCGAGCCAACTGCCTTGCTGTTTCGCCAGATCATCAATCTCTTTTGCCGTGATCAGCGGACTATCGGCACAGACGCGGATGAAGTAGTCGCAGGGAAATCTTCCAAGTGCGATTTTAAATCTGCCGGCGACATCATTTTCTGGTCCCTGAACAATATGAAAATCTCCCCAATTGATGTAGGAAGACAAATATTGTTCCAAAACTGGTTTAGGCGCTTCACCCTGCCGATCCGGTATCGCCACGATCACCTTGTCCACCCGCCTGCACTTCTTCAGCTCGTCCAGCAGGTGCCCGATCATCGGCTTGCCGTCGAGGTCGGCCATGACCTTGCCGGGGAAGCGGGTGCTGCCCATGCGGGCCTGCACGATGACGTTAATCTTTGTGATAGGTCACTCTCCTGCGGTAGGTGCGGAAACCCAGACGGCCGTATAATGATCTTGCTTTATGATTGGTTTCTTGGGTTCCAGCAGTTACCTCAGAAAAACCATCGCGATAAGAATTTCCAATGAATTGGCGCACGAGATCTTCCCCATATCCAGGACCAGCTAAAATAACTATGCGCCCCTTATTTTGTACTAAATACCCCCTCACTTTTTTTTGATGGTCTTCATCTTCAATAATTACTAGAATATCTTCCGTTGTGCCATCTATTATCTGGTGGCGGAGATCCTTAGCAAGGGTCTCTTTCCCGTCCATGACCAATCTGTTAGGCCCCATATGTTCTTCTGCGAGACTACTGATTACAGCCAGATCGCCATCCCAAACTGAGACAGAAGGAACAAAGATTGGTTCCGTCGCCCGCTTCATCTCCACCAAAGTCTCGACATACCTCCAGCCATCCGCCTCCAAAGCCTCGCGGCTCTGGGTGTCGTCCTCAAGAACCCGAACGCATTTCGGCAAAGGCATCACGGGCCTCACAGAGAAGCTTCAGGTCGGACCAGGAGATGGAAACGATGTCGTCGGGCGGCTCATTCTCGACGTGGACTTCGAGGAACCGACAGCCGCGCGCCATGGCATCCAGGCCGGGGAAGACGGTGCCGGAATGGTCGGAGAGGCCGTCATAGACACCTGACCAACGAGCCCGGTCGCTTAGTTTCGTTGGATATTGTGATCTGCATTGCATCCAAATCATCGCAACACCTGGGCGATCAGCTTCCTCTTCTATCATCCCCATCGACACGAGAAACGGCCCCGGCGCCTCATCATACGGGAACGTCATAGCCGCCCTGCTCGCCACCTTCCAGTATCTGGGCTTCAGCTCCTTCATCCATTCAACGGCGGTATGTTGGAACACGCTGGCCATGAAGTCGATCTCGATGCGGTCGCAGAAGTCCTTCAGGTGCTTCCATTCGGGAAACAGCATCGTGCTTTCGTTCCACCGCGCCCATCTCAACTCGTCGCCCTCCAGGGGGCAGAAAAGGTCCTCCCTGGGAACGAAAAGCTGAAACTTGGCCGCGTCGGCGCCCATCTCCCTGGCCTGCAGGCAGAGGTTCTTGGCGCGCTCCAGCTTGCCTTGGTGGGAGGTTCCGAACTCGGCGATGATGTAGGTCATGGCCACAGCCTCCTCCAGTCCTCGAAGAAGTCCTCGACCATCGCCGGGTGATCGTAAGGTTTGGGGAGGGCGGTTACTGGACCTTCTCCCGCCCTCCCCGCGCAGACCAGCCAGTCGCTGTCCAGAAACTGGTTGGTCTGCGTATCGGGCAGGCCCGCAATGGAAAAGGCCGCCCGAAGAGTGTTGGCCGAGAACCTGAAGCAATGGGTATCGGCCGGGTTGTCCGAAAAGTAGCTTCCAAGGGGCTTCTTGAAGGGAACGAGTATTCTTGACCCGGTGGCCACCACGACCATCCCGCCGGGCTTCAGGAGAGACTTGGCCTTCTTCAGCATTCCGATGCAGTCGCCGCAGTTCTCCAGGGTCCAGAGGATGGTGATGACATTGAAGAGATTTGCCGTGTCGAAGCTTTCGATCGTCGCCTCGGCAATCCATGAGCCAACGTCCACGCAGTGTTTTGGGTCTGGATCGATGCCTCTGGCCCACTGGCGCGGTACACCGTAATCGGCTCTCAGAATATCCAGAAAATGACCCTCGCCCGCACCCACATCCAAAACGAATTTGTCTGCCCACCCGAACATCTGGTCGCACCACTCGGCGACGTAGTGCTGCCGTGCGACGACCGCCGGCCACTTGCTGGAGTAGCCCTCGCCCCAGATGTCGTCCCAGGCCC
>Ga0224507_10000338_pt1 | contig 18544 bp, 15 predicted proteins | sample SF_Jan12_sed_USG_3_FD_170159 | JGI IMG/M metagenome (GOLD analysis project Ga0224507, IMG submission 170159) | Sediment microbial communities from San Francisco Bay, California, United States - SF_Jan12_sed_USGS_13 | ecosystem: Environmental > Aquatic > Marine > Sediment | place: USA... | reverse complement strand
GTCGGACTTATCCGTTTGAAGCGAAAACTCATGGGGCCGAATCAGAATTTCTTATCATGTGAGGCGAATAGTGGTTCTATTTAACGAACATGATAGGGAGTTTTGATCGGTATCCATGAGTTTGCAGCCAAACAGTGTTAAGTCCGACAGCCTCCTAGATTCCGCAGTTAGATTCTAGATTAAAAGGGGTATTATGCAAATAGGAACACCACTTTCAAAAAATGCATTGAAGATTATGTTTCTTGGTTCTGGGGAGCTGGGAAAAGAAGTTATCATCGCATTGCAGCGTTACGGTGTGGAAACTATCGCAGTAGATCGATATGAAAATGCACCGGGTCATCAGGTTGCGCATCGATCGCATGTGATAGATATGTCAGACCCTAAAGCCCTACGTGAACTGGTCGAGCAAGAGCAGCCGCATATTATTGTGCCTGAGATAGAAGCGATTGCCACCGATGAACTTGCCAGTATTGAGCGTGATGGTTTAGCCGAGGTTATTCCAAAAGCCCGGGCAACACAGCTCACAATGAACCGTGAAGGTATTCGCCGCCTGGCGGCAGAAGAGTTGGAGCTACCGACGTCCCGTTATGCGTTTGCTGAAAGCATAAATGAATTAAAACAAGTAACAGATGGTGCGATTGGATACCCCTGCATTATTAAGCCGGTTATGTCTTCTTCAGGAAAAGGTCAGTCGTTGGTCAATTCTTCTGACGAACTTGAAGCCGCTTGGACTTGTGCGATAGAAGGTGGGCGTGTTAATCAGGGTAAAGTAATTGTTGAAGAAAAAATCGAATTTGATTTTGAAATAACATTATTAACTGTACGCTCATTGGGTGAAAATGGAGATGTTGTCACCTCATTTTGCGACCCTATTGGGCATATTCAAAAGGCCGGCGATTATGTAGAAAGTTGGCAGCCACAGGCCATGACGGAAACAGCGTTAAAAAAATCACAAAATATTGCAAAAAAAATCACGGATGACTTGGGTGGTCGGGGTTTATTTGGAGTAGAGCTTTTTGTAAGTGGCGACAATGTTTGGTTTAGTGAAGTTAGTCCGCGTCCGCATGATACCGGCATGGTAACAATGGTGACTCAGCGCCAAAATGAATTTGAGCTTCATGCTCGTGCAATTTTAGGCTTGCCTGTTTCTGTTGATGCAATGAGTCCTGGAGCCAGCGCTGTAATATATGGCGGCATGGATGAAAAGGGAATTGCGTTTGATGGGCTGGATGCTGCGTTGCATATATCGCAAACAGAAGTTCGATTATTTGGCAAACCTGAGGCTTTTGTTAAGCGCCGTATGGGGGTTGCACTAGCTTATGCAAATAATATTGACGTAGCACGAAAAAATGCAAAACTTGCATCAGAAAAAATAGTGCCAACTAAAGGCGGTGACAATTAAAGGTTAATCCGTGCTTTTTAATAACGCAATAAGCTGTGAGTTATTAAAAATGATGATGCGTCAAATGATTGGCATGCAAGGTAGGTGGTGTACTGAAAGATGTAGCGGAAAAAGAATGGGAAGACCCGCTATGAAACGCTATCACTTGTCGTCAGTAAAGCCCCTTAGGATATTTCTACCCCCTCCCTAATTCCGCTATTGCGGATGACTGACAAATGTAAGGTCTTCCCTTAAACTTTTTCGTTATAACTTAATTCTTGATTCTTGATTCTTAACTACAAAATTATTTAATTGTGAAGCCAATTAACCTTGTAGTTAGTGGTGCTGTTTATCTAAAGCCATCTTTGCTGTTGTATATTTGGTAGGTTACATAAATGCCTAAGGCAGAACCGACGCAAAATATCACATAAATGGCGATTTCTAAATTGTCTGTGTAACTCATCTCGTGTACCTCGACTTGTTTTGTGAATATGTTGTTAATGCAATTTTGAAAAGTCTCGACATCTTGCCCGAATTATTTTTAATGTTCAAGCCATTACTGGCAAAACTTTCTTTAAATTTATTATTAAGTTAATGCGTTAAATTAACTGGTTAATTAATGCACTTAATGAGTATAAAAAAATATTTAATCAGTGTTTCTTATCAAAAAAGGAGCTCTAGGTATTATGGTCAACAAGGTATTTTAAAGGGTGTTTATTGATCAATATTAGGCCGCGAATTTGCGTTCTTCCGGTAAAGAAAATGTTCGCGCGGACGTTAAATGAGGTATGTGTCAGAACTGACTGGTTTGTTTTGAATCAGTCTAAGTTCTTATTTTTAAAGACGGTAAAGAAGTACGTCGGGGAGTATAAAAATCGCTAAGTCTGCAGAACAATTAGTGAAAGGTGTTGATAAGCTAGTGTCGTTACCAGAGGTTTGCTTTCTGGTTAATGATCTGGTTAATGATCCAAATTCAGATATTGTACAAATTGGAAATGTTATCAGTCAGGATCCAGATCTTACTGCCCGCTTATTAAAGCTGGTTAATAGCTCGTATTACGGTTTTGAAACACCAGTAGATACCGTGTCGCGGGCAATTATGATGGTGGGGCTGCGTGATCTTCAAAGCATGATCTGGGCTAGTTCCGCTGTTGAGACGTTTAATCATCTATCGCCAAGTGATGCCAATATGGCTGGTTTTTGGCGGCATAGTATTTTTTGTGCGGTTACCGCCAGGATACTTGCGCGTGAATGTCATATCCTGCATCCAGAGCGACTATTTGTTGCTGGATTATTGCACGATATTGGTAGGCTTTTGATTTTTCATAAATTGCCCGAGCAAGCGCAGCTTATTATCGATAAAGAAAAGATGAGCTTGAATCGTGATGTTGCTGATATAGAGCGAGAGGTGCTCGGATTTGATCATGCAGAAATTGGTAAAGCTTTATGCGAAAGTTGGGGGCTTCCAGAGGGTTTGTCCTATTCTATAGGAAGCCATCACACCCCAGGAACTGATGAAAAATACAGGCTCGAAAGCGCGATATTGCACGTAGCTAATATCATGGCGCACGCGCTGGAAATGGGCGAAGAAGATAACTTTCAAAATGGCGCTGATCAGGATGCCTGGAATTTGTTGAATTTGTCGGAAGAATCGATCAAACGAACATTACACGAGGCAGTAATGCAGTTTCTGGAAGCACTTGAGTTATTGTTACCCGGTGCCAGCCAGCGTTTGTGATAGATGAAGTTTTAAATATAAGGACTAAATTAACGTGACAATGGTAGCCTCGGAAAATGCAGTTTCAGTTGTTAGTACAACGATTGGTAGTGATGGTGCGCATCGTTTCTCTGATTTATCTATAGCGATAGTCAAGTTCTGCATTCAGGATGGTGATGCAGCATCAGAAGAAATCAGTAAAAGGTTAAGTGCAATGCAGGCCTTTGTGAACGAGGCAAAAGCGCTGCTTGAAAGTGGTGGTGATTCAATTGATGTTAGTGAAAAGCTTGATAATGTGGTCACTGAGATTATGAGTACTTTAATTGCGTTACAGTTTTTTGATCGAATATCGCAGCGGATGGAGCATGCGGTTGATAGTATTGAAGCGATTAGTGATGCGGCTTCAGCTAAATCAAAAACAATTGATCAGCGTTTTACTATGGATGATGAAAGAATACTTTATGACGCACTCCAAGAAGGGTGTTCAATTGATGAGGCTCTGCTTAGAGCGAATCAAAAACTGGATGATACGATACATGGTACAGATATTGAGTTATTTTGATGCTGGTCTTCGTTTAGGTCGGTAGTTTAGATGGTTAACTCTGGTTGCTAATCCCCCAATTTAGATTAACACCCTGCGCATTGATGGTCTCCAAGGTTGGGCGAATGCTATTTTTAACAAACTCCTGCCTGTGTTGATTTTTTTGTGAAATCGCCTGCCAATTTACACTTCTACCAAGTCCTGCGGCAATATATATCGCAGTTGGCGGATAATAATAAGCCTGCACAAAATCATTAAACATTTTGTTAATTAATGTGCTAACAAGTTTTGATTTGAAATTGGAGAATCCGTTTAGTTTGTTATTAATCATCGATTTTGCATGAGCTATGTGGCGTGCTTCATCGTGAATATGAATGCCTACAATATCGGCAATAGGGGGGCAAACGGAGTCACGATTTTTTCGTATGTAACGATTCATTCTGTCCGGAACTTCTTCACCTACTAATACAGCAACCCAAAACATAGCGCTGTTAAAAGGTGCGAATTTGGCAAATAAGTTTGCCACGTTTAAGCGATTGAAATGTTTGTTAGGTACATTTAGCTGGCTTAATTTAATGAGTTCCAAAAACATTAAGCTGTGCCCAGCTTCTTCGCGTAATTCGTGTAGGTGATAAGTTAGTTCAGATAAATGAGTTCGATCCTGCCGCACCGAACGCCCGATTCGTTCCATAAACAGGCTTTCCAGCCATAAACCGGCCTCAATAAAATTGATAAACTCAACCTGGGAAAGGCGTTGTTTTTGATCGCTGGTCAGTTTTTCGTATTCTGGCGTACCAAATAGTGAGATCGCTTCTTCGGGGAGCCAGAACTGGTTATTTTTAAGCTCATTCCACCGAATACTTTCCAGCGGGTCCTCATAGGGTGTACTGCTGCGACTTAATTGCTCGTGTAAGCTCATGATTCTTCGGCGTTTCTCATTGGATGATGATTATTTGATTGTTGCCGGCTGCTTTATTGCGTAAATATTAGCGTATTCCGTATTACAGCGCATTATAAAATGATTCTTTGTTTAAAAAGTACCTGAATAGATGCTGTAAACATTGCTTTAACCACCATTCTGGTTTAATCTAGCCGCCCTTGAAAAGAGTCGCTATTTAAACTTCTTCTTGCCATGCAAAGTGAATGATTTGCAACGTCCTGCTCGGCGAGTGCAAGTAATGCACAGCGAAAGTCAGGCCAGGAAATAAGCTGATAAAAGTAGATCGGAAAAGATTAAAAAGTTTTGGAGAGCTGTCCGAGTGGCCGAAGGAGCACGCCTGGAAAGTGTGTATACGGTAACGTATCGAGGGTTCGAATCCCTCGCTCTCCGCCAATAAAGTAAACCGCCCGCGTGGCGGTTTTTTTATGGCTAACAAAAAATTATTAATTTTACTTTTCTAATTCAAGTTGCAGGTCTGCTAAATCCGTTATGTTCATTGCCCCGTGCTTTCAGGTACGCCTGGATTTTATCAAAATTAATAACATCTTCCCGCGCTGTCGTGGTCAACGGTCTATATTTTTGTAGCTGCAATATGTTGAGTGTGGACACGCTGCTATTTGATTCGTAGCCACGTATTGCTCTAGGCGAGCTGCGTATTTTGTGTTTTTGTCAGAATATGCAAAATTCAAAGGCTGGCGGCATAAATCATCATTGAGAGTGATTTGTATGCGAATATTATTGCTGCAAATTTCTGTACTGTAGTTATCAGGGCTTTATGGCAAGGGGGGCTTTATGTGCAGTGGTGTTCTTAAAGTAATTCCCTTGGGAGATAAATTTAGGTCGGATAGCGAAATATGTTCTATATTTATATGGATACAATTAATGAGCGTTAGCTACATTATGAATAAAGCCCATTCGAGTGGTGGTGAAGCTATACTTGTGGTTGATGATGAGCCTGCAATGCGAGCGCTTGTTGGTGAGATATTGCGTATTCACGGGTACACCGTATTGGTGTCGTCAAGCGTAGCGGAGGCGCTTGATGTATTGCAAAGGGAGCCTGTTGTCCTTGTTGTGAGCGACGTTGTAATGGCTGGTGGTGATGGCTTTCAATTAGCTGAGACAATAAAAAAGCAACACCCCGCTGTGAAAATATTGCTTGTGAGTGGTTACAATGATTACATTGGCCCGAATTTATCTATTGAAATGTTGAATAAGCCGTTTAAGTCAGCGGATTTACTTTTACGTGTTAGAGCACTTATTGCGGAGGTGTAAGCCCTTACTCGTATTATCAAACTAAATACTATTTAGTTGAAATTATTGGTGTGGATAATCTCAATGCTAGCGTTCTGCAGAGAACCTGCGAAAAGACGATAGAAAAAATGACAAAAGATAGCGCTAAAATAACGAAGAGTGGTTTTTAAGGTGTTTGTTCATAACTACTTTTTCTTTGAGTGTTGTAACTTAATGGTGATTGATTAAAAAACACACTTTAATTTTGTTAAAAGCTTCCTGATTTAATCACCATATTTGCGCATTTATAAATAAGAGGTTGGTTTTATTAACGTCGCCCTTTGCCTTTCTTGCGCGGTTCTTCAAAGTTAACTTTTAAGTATTTATCACCAAAACTCTTTCCGTTTAGACCGGAAATTGCAGCGCGGGCCTCATGCCCTTCCATTTCGATAAAACCAAAACCTTTGCATTTCCCTGTAAAAACATCACTGGCTATTTCGATTGAGCGTACGGTGCCGAATTCTGAGAACAATGCTTTTACGCTGTCCTGGGTGGCTTCGGTAGGCAGGCTGCCCACGAATAATTTTTTCATATGGCTCTCGATATATTAGGCGGAGGGAATAAAAAAACCTTCATGGTTGCCCATGAAGGTTTTTTAGGATGCTAATTAAAGCAATTAAGCAACGCGAACTTCAGATGCTTGTGGGCCTTTAGGGCCGCTTTCTACTTTGTAAGTTACTGCCTGACCTTCGTTTAGTGAGCGGAAGCCGTCACTTTGAATAGCTGAGAAGTGAACAAATACGTCTGGGGTGCCATCTGAAGGAGAAATAAAGCCAAAGCCCTTAGACTCGTTGAACCATTTAACTGTTCCTGTTTCCATTTTAAAACCTCGTCAATCGTGTTAATAGTAAAAGTATTGCAAATTAATCAAGGTATAGCTTAAAAGAAGAACACAGAGATGGAGTGCGACTAAATAAAACCATGATAATGTACAATGAACAATTTCAGATTACACCATAAAATTATATCAATAGCCAAATGTTTATATGGTATTTATTTAAAAAAACGATCAGCAAGGATTCGTGCGGTGAAAATTTAGTCGTCGCACTCTTTTGTCAGCGAGTGCTTACATAATTATTTATTTATACACAGATGCAAACCAATATGAAAACTAATATGAAAAAAGAACAACGCGAACGTATTATTAAACGACACCGTCACTCTGTTTGGATGCATGGTCATAGTCCACGGGCGCTTTACTGGGAAAATAAGGATGTGCAACAAATACGTTTTGATGTTTTGCTTGGGTGCGGAGTGCGTAAAGGTGATTCGGTATTAGACGTTGGTTGTGGTTTTGCTGATCTTTATGACTATATGAAGGAGAAGGGAATCGAAGTAGATTATACCGGCATAGACCTTTCACCTGACATGATTGAAGCGTCTAAAAATAGATTACCGGAGTTAACATTTTTTGAGGGAGACTTATTTGATTTTGATCCGCCGGAAAAAAGTTATGATTGGGTTTTATTGTCGGGCGCATTAAACGAACCGTTACAGGACGATGGTGAATATTTAGAATCGATTATTTCTCGTTTGTATTTATGCTGTCGCAAAGGATTGGCATTTAACTTACTCAATGATGATTACGAGTGGTCTGCAAGGGAGCGGTATACGCTTCAGGCGTTTAAGCCCGAAAGTGTAATGCAACAATTAAATGTGTTTTCAGGTTGCACGGTAGTTCGCACAGATTATATGGATGTTGATGCTAGTTTTTTCGCGTGGCGAGAGAAGAAATATAAACCGTAGTTTTGTATTAATGAATTTTTATTGTTGCAAAGGAATTGTAAATATAATACGAGCCCCTTTTTGGCTTTGTTCAGCATGTATGCGCCCATGATGTGATTCCAGTATTTTACGACAGATGGCCAGGCCGAGGCCTGTGCCGCCGATTTCTGTGTTTGTTTTGCTGCTTTGTATGAACTCATCAAATACCGCTTCAAGTTCATCTGTGGGAATACCATCACCTTCATCTTGAATGGTAAATGTCAGTCCTTGCACTGTTTTTCCTTCGTAAGATTTTATAGTGGATGATTTGATTAAAACATTTATGCTGCTGTCTTTCGGTGAAAACCGAATAGCGTTACCCAGTAAGTTGGTAATGACCTGACTTATACGCGCTCTGTCACACATCAGCATTGCGTCACTGGTACTATTTTCTATTTTCCATAGCAGGTTCTTAGTATTTAAAACGGCAATTTGATCCTGAAAACATTGGTCGCAAATATCGACTAAATTTTCCTGACTGAATCGTATTTCAATTTTTCCTGACTCAAGCGCAGAAAGATCCAATAAATCATTGAGCAAGTTTAATAATCGTTCGCCGCTGGTGGTGATTTTGGAAAAATAAGTTTTGATCTGTTCGCTGTCGGCAAGGTCTGATTTTTTAAAACCAATATTTGAAAAACCTAATATTCCGTGCATAGGTGTTCGTAACTCATGTGAAATATTTGCCAGGAACAGAGACTTTGTGCGATTTGCTGATTCGGCATCCTCTTTAGCAAGCAAAAGTGACTCGCTGGTTTCAATATGCTTTTTAATCTCATGTGCGAGGCTTGTGGTTCGGTCTTTGACCCTTTGTTCCAGTTTAAAGTGTGAGTCTTGTAGTGCCTGTTCGTCTTTTTTTCGCTGAGTGATATCACGAAGGGTGCAAACATAAGCGGTGATATCCGTTTTGTTATGTTTCATCACTGATATGGATAAATTTAAAAAAAGAGATTCGTTGTCATCGGAGAAAAAGCCAACCTCCATATCGCGAATATTACTGTTTAGGTTTCCCGTGCCCTGTAATGATAGTATTTTTTCTTTTAGAAAGTGACGAATTAGCTCTGTGTCACCCCCTTTACACAGCTTGGTAACTGCGTCATTTTTTAATTCCACTTTAAACTTACTATCCAGAACGATCAGCGCATCGTGCATAATTTGTATAATGCTTTCGGCAGCATACTGGGCATTAATATCCAGAAATTTGAACCGCCAAGTGACCATGGACATAACAAGAAACATGAACACAATAAATATTGAGCCAAATGGATAAATATCAATGTTAAATGATGGCGCGATGTCTATCGTCGCAAAAAAGCCAACAATCAACGAAATCGATAGCCATTTTGCTCTATTCCAAAGTGGACTGTTGCGATCACTGCGCCGCATTGTTTGCCAATATAATGTCAATATGTAAATGAGGATAGCCGTTAAATAAACAATGAAAAATAATCCAGCAGGGCCGTAATCTGGTTCGGTGCCCCATGGAAACTGCAAATAATCTGTAACAAAAAGATTTGTAAGTAAGAGGAGTAAATAAAGACAAAGTGAAATAAATGAACAGAAAGCTATCAGCTTCAGATCTTTCCTCCGACGCTGCAGTACTTTAGAGGAAAAAAGAAGCACTGTAGGTGGGATTAGTAGCATTCCTAAGTGGGTGCCCGCATTCCATACGGGGTATAGGTCGGCATTTATGGTGATTCGAAAGAAAATATCGCTAAAAAATAAGATGAAAAGTGACAGGGAAAATAAAAAATAGCTGAAGCGGATACTAGAGTCCCATTCTCTTATTAACGTAAAGCTTCCCAGTATGAATATAACTGCAGAAACTAGAATTACAGGTAAGGCATGCAAGCCGAACAGGTAGTTCTCGGGGTTGAAAATCTCATCAATCATGTGCGGGATATCTTTGATATGTGTATTTAGTGGTTATGTTAACGCAATATAGACCATATATTGCAAAAAATTGAGATGAGTGAAGCATTTTTTGTGTATTCCACCTATTGCAAGATAACAATAAACAGTACCAGCGAAATTGAAATGTTTGCAGGTTAAGTATTCTATAATGATAGCTTCTATTATTATAGAATACTTAACCTTTTTAAGGTGTTACTAGGCATGGTCAAAATTGTAGTGGATTTTATTTTGTCAGGAATCCTGTCTATCGGGCGCTTATTCTAATCCTTAAGTTTTTTAATATTGGGTCGATCTAATGTTGAATGTTTCGTTTTTTGACATGTTGATCAAGGATGAATTATGTTTAGAAAAATGTGGCAGTATCTGGCTATCAAGGAGTAGAAGTTGCTATGGAAAAACAAATCGATATTTCTTCTTTGGCTGGAAATATTCTCATTGCTGAAGACACGAAGGATATTCGGGTTTTAATGACGTACTATTTTGAATCTACGTCGGCGAAAATTACATTTGCGAATAATGGTGAGGAGGCCGTAAATTTTGCAAAGTATAACCAATATGACTTGATACTAATGGATATCCAAATGCCTGTGCTTGATGGTCTATCTGCCACCAGAGAAATTAGAGACTCAGGTTTCAAAAAACCAATTGTTGCACTAACAGCAAATGTGATGAAAGAAGATCAGGAGTGTTATAAAGCATCTGGTTTGGATGCGTTTATTGCGAAACCGATTGATACAATCGAGCTTTATAAAGTGCTAGAATTTTATTTGCCTAAACGAAAAGGCGAAAGCATAAATGAAGCTGATAAGTTAGAAAAGAAACGTCAGACAAAACTGAGATTAGCATCAGCTTTTAGAGAACGACTTCCTGACTGGTTGTCTGATATATCTTTAGGTATACGTGAAAAAAATAGTGATGAACTATCTAGGGTCGCTCATGTGTTAAAAGGTTTAGGTGGTAGTTTTGGGTACCCTGAGATTACGGAAATGTCGGCCAATATAGAATTACTGGGGAAGAAGTCTGATTTTGAAAACGCGGCAATATGTTTTGGGGAGTTAGAGGCATTTTGTAAAGATATTATCTAATTCGTAAGCGCTTAGTGCGGGAAAAGAGTTAAATGCCGTTTTTGTATTATTTATAGTCTCCGCGCCCCCCCTTTTTTTATAAACACACCTCATCGATACACCAGAATATGCCATTTGCCTGAATGATTCCGGCAGTTGTATAGCGGTGGTACGTCTAGAAAAATCAAATGTTGATCCAATGCCCGGTTTTTATTGAATTATGGTTATTTTTGTTGGTTTAAGGAAAAAAAAGCATTCAGGATGTATTATCCTAGATTCCGCAGTTGGATCGCGATTTCTAGCACAAGCTCTTGACGTACCTAGTCAATTTAAAAAACTGCTGATCACCAATAAGCTGACCACTCATTTTTTAAATTCACTATGCACATCAATATCTTGCACTATAAAGTCGAATCTAACTGCGGATTCTAGGATTATGAGCAGGTTTTTCTGAGCAGCATTACATGTAATATTTTGGGATATTTGTCCCAAAATAGTTTATCCTATCTTTGATGAGTTAAATCAAAGGGTGCATAATGTACGGCTTTTGAAACACCTCTACGCAAGGAAAGCAAAAATGAGTGAACTCGCGGCGCCTAACACGCCAACTGAACGGAATTCTAAAGAGCTAATTGGAGGCTCTTCGTTGCCTAAAAACAAGAATAAAAACAAGAATAAAAAAAATAGCAGGGCCAGCTTAATTGAAACGTTGCTGCTTTTTTCTGCGCTGCCCGCCATTTATTATGGTTGGTCTATCCGCGAAGAAGAGATATTTGCAGCGGAAATGGGCTGGGGATACAGTCTTGGTATTATTGGTGGTGTAATGATGCTGGTTCTCATGTTATACCCCTTGCGAAAACACGCGAAATTTATGAGAAATCTTGGCCAGGTTAGGTACTGGTTTCGTTTACATATGGCTCTGGGGATATTGGGGCCAGTCGCTGTTCTATATCATGCTAATTTTGACTTGGGATCGATTAACAGTAATGTCGCCTTGATTTCCATGTTGGTTGTTGCTTGTAGCGGGGTGATCGGGCGTTTCGTCTATTCTAAAATTCATCATGGTCTGTATGGCCGTAAAGCAACATTTGATGAGTTGTGTGTTGAATTGAATCAAGCCAAAGAAAAAAATGATTTGTTTTTTTCAGTCTCGTCTGATGAATTAATGTTGCCACTGGTTCAGTTTGAGAAAAAATACGTTGCGATGACAGGTAACTTGTTTTTTGGTGTAATGCTTCTTCCTTTTCTTCCTCTGTTTTCATTCCTATCGCACATGAAATTTAAGCGAAAAATTAAAACTGAAATAGAGAAACTCGAAAGTAAAGAAGGTATGGTCATAGGCCAGCTTAAGCCGATTAGCACTACTTTGAATGGCTATTCAAAAAAATATCTATTAAACACATCCAGAATGATCGAGTTTATTGTATATGAAAGAATCTTCTCTTTGTGGCATACGCTTCATTTACCACTGTTCATAATTATGGTATCAACGGGCTTGTTCCATGTTTATGCCGTTCACATGTACTAAGTTTTCACAAAACTAATCATACACTATTATAAAATAATGAAAATAATATCGATATTGATCGTGCTCTTTTGTGGGGTGACGCTTGTTAGTACGTCTTACGCAGCGCCATTTGATCGCTTTCTTATGCCGGGAAAACTGGTTGAATCTCATAAGAAATTTGAAACCACATGTGATAAATGCCATGAAGCATTTGATAAGCAGGAACAGAACAAACTTTGCCTTAGTTGCCATAAAAAAGTTAATAAGGATGTGAAAGCGAAGCTCGGATTTCACGGCAAGGAGCCGTCCGTTAAGCTTGAAGAATGTAAGAATTGCCACACCGATCATATCGGTAGAAGTGCAAATATTGTTAATCTCGATAAGTCTGGGTTTGACCACAGGCTCACTGATTTTCTATTGAAAGGCGGGCATAAAAAAACAAGATGTGAGAGCTGTCATGCTAGAGGGAAAAAATATCGAGATGCGCCACATTTGTGCCTAGATTGCCATAAAGAGGATGATATACATCAATCACGAATGGGTAAAAAATGTCAGGACTGTCATTCAGAGTCTGATTGGAAAAAAACGAAATTCGACCACGATAAAACAAAATACAAACTAAAGGGTAAGCATAAAAAGGTTAATTGCGGTGATTGTCACCCAAATCAGCGATTTAAAGCAACACCTGTCATTTGTATTGCCTGCCATAAAGTTCAAGATGTTCACCGGGGTGAATTTGGAAGCAAGTGTGAAAAATGTCATAACACGAAAAAATGGAACGAAATTTTGTTTGATCACGATAAAACAAAATTCAAATTGCGATTTCGGCACGACAAAATATCCTGTGGCTCATGCCATGTTAAAAATATATACAAGGTGGAATTAAAAAAAGACTGCTATTCATGTCACAAATCTGATGATAAACATAATACGCAGTTCAGCAATAAGTGTGAAAAATGTCATCAGGATAAGTCCTGGGAAAAACTCACGTTTAATCATGATAAAGATACAAAGTTTCGTTTAACTGACGCGCATAAAAAAGCAAGCTGCCAAAGTTGCCATTTCGGCTTTGTGTATAAAGAGAAGTTAAAAATGGTTTGCGACTCTTGTCATAAGGTTGATGATATTCACAATGGCAATTTAGGTAAGAACTGCGCGCGTTGCCACAGTCAAAAAAACTGGTGGGAGAAAATTGTATTTGATCATGATTTAACAAAATTCCCATTAATTGGCTTGCATGGCCTAGCCTCATGCGAAGCGTGCCACAGCTCTACAGATTATAAGATTAAAAACCCCCGTTGTTATGCATGTCATGAGTCAGAAGATGTACATAAATTAAAATTAACAAAAAAATGTGAATCTTGCCACACCCCTAACGGCTGGAAAGTCTGGCTGTTTTCTCATAATGATGAAACGGATTATAAGCTGGATGGTGAGCATGAGCTTGTTGAATGTGTCGCTTGCCATAAAGACCCGATAGTAGGAAAAAAGAAAATCGTATTGTCAGATAAATGCGTAAGTTGTCACTCGAATGATGATACACATTCGGGAAAATTTGGTAAGCGCTGTGAAAAATGTCACAGCACTGACTCATTTAAAAATATAACAAAATTGAATTGACTCGGAAAGTACACGGGTAAAGTCTTGTGATGGAAAAGATGAATAAGTTGGGTTGCGGAAACAAAATGAATTTTGAAGTAATTATTTCAAGCCAGTATAAATCTGTGCTTCAAATTTTCTCGCTAGTTGTATTAATGTTGGTCTCGCTGCAGGTATGTTCACAGGAGGCAGTTGAAAGTAAAGGTTTTGAGTCATTCTCAGAGTTTGATCATTTTAAAACTGGATTCCCACTTGATGGTGTGCATGGGCGTACGGAATGTGCGGCCTGTCATGTGCGTGGTATTTTTAACGGAACACCTGGTACTTGCCGCGAATGTCATGGTGGGCTAAGTGCAATTGCCACATCTTCGAAGCCGGCTAATCATATTCCAACATCGGAGGACTGTCGAGAGTGCCATTCCGAAAACAGCTGGGATCAAATAGTACAAGTGCACGCAGCTGATGCTTATGGTCGTTGTGAGGCTTGTCATGATAATGTAATTGTAGTCGGTAAAACAGCGGCGCATATTGCAGTAACTGGTAAATGTGATGATTGCCATGGTGTCACTCATTGGAAAGTTGAGCATCTGGATCATGATTTTGTGATTGGTGATTGCGTGAGTTGCCATAATGGCAATCAGGTTATGGGTAAGCCAACTAAACATCCTAATGCAAAAGATACTTGTGCCAGTTGTCATAATACACGTTATTGGAGTCCTGCAATAATGGATCATGATGCTGTGAACGGTGCGTGTATTCAGTGTCACAATAATGTTGAATATATTGGGAAAAGTAATAATCATATTTCTTCATCTGATCAGTGTGATAATTGTCACGTAACACATACCTGGGAAACAGAAGGTGTCGATCATGACTCATTAAGTGCTGTGTGTTTCACTTGTCACAATGGTGATAGGGCGAGAGGAAAAGCGGTAGACCATATTAATTCAATAAACATCTGTGATGATTGTCATGTGACAAATACTTGGGATACGCAAAGAGTTGAGCATGGGTCGGTTATTGGCGCTTGTGAAAATTGCCATAATGGAAGCGTAGCGATAGGTAAAGGTGAAAGTCATATCGCATCTACGGAGTCCTGTGTTAGTTGCCATACAACTTTAAACTGGGTGCCGAGTAACGTGGATCATGACTCAATAACCCATCCTTGTTTTATTTGTCATAACGGAGCCGTGGCGACAGGTAAGTCAGCAGAGCATATTAATTCGCTTAATATTTGCGATGACTGTCATGTAACAAATACCTGGGATACTAAAATAGTAGAACACAGTGCAGTGATAGGTTTTTGTGTCAGTTGCCATGATGGAAAAATAGCACGTGGCAAACATTTGAGTCATATGCGGTCACTGGAAAGTTGTAACGATTGTCACTCGAGCTTAACTTGGGATACCGAAAAGGTGAACCATGATTCAGTTACGGGAGTGTGTTCTTCATGCCATGACGGTATTATTGCAAAAAGTAAGCATGCAGAACATGTTATCACTTCGGATGAGTGTGATGTTTGCCATATTACAACTGACTGGGGGGGGGTGCTATGAAGCGAGCATTCATTCTATGTTATTTGTTGTCACTGGGTTTTTCACAAAATAGGGTTTTAGCAGCTGAGCCTGCCGATAAGTTGGTTTCACCGGAGATTGATAACCCTAGTCTGCCAGAAAAGAAACTGACACCTGAAGAACTAGAAGTAAGAAAGCTTGAATTACTAATGGAGCAAGCCCGCCAGTCAATGGTGAAGCATGATTATCGTAGTGCGATAACGAGTTACACTGCTGTTACTCGTTACGAAGGTACCGACTTTTTTCAGGCGGCACTTGAATATCTTGGATTGGCGCGAGAGCGTAATAAACAATTTTCCCATGCCAAAGCAGAGTACGAACGTTATTTGAGGCTGTTTCCTAAGGGAGAGGGCGCCAGCAGAGTTGAGCAAAGATTAGCTGGGTTGCTGTCAGCAGCCTTTGAGCCAAAGAAAAAGTTACGCAAGTCTAAGCGAGCACTTGGAAAATCTGGCTGGGTTGATTACGGAAGTATAATGCAGTTTTATCGGCATGATAGCGAGCTTCAGCAGTCAATTGGCAATAACTATTCTGCGTCTAATGTTTATTCGAGTTTTTTTTATACTGCAAAAATAAAAACGCCATCATACGAGATGAAAAATCGAATTTCGCTTAGCAATAATTATGATTTTGAAGAAGATGACGAAGATAATGATTTGTTAAGAGTGTCTAAGCTGTCTTCAGAAATACACTCTCGTAGGCTTAAATTATCTGGCCGTGTTGGACGGCAAACCCAAAATAGCAGTGGTGCCTATGGTCGATTCGATGGAGCAGTGCTCGCCTATCATTATAATCCTAGAGTAGCGTTACGTATGGCCTCTGGTTTTCCGGTGGACTTTGGTACCTACGACAGCATCCAAAGTAATAAACATTTTTATGCTGCTAATCTGGAAATGGAGTCCCTGTTTGGTTATGTTGATTTTAATAGCTATTTTGTTACCCAATATTTTGACAATATTCTTAATAGGCAAGCGATGGGCTTAGAGCTGCGTCATTTTGATAAAAGGTTGACATTTTTTACCGCCTTGGATTATGACTTCTCTTACTCAGTTTTAAATAATCTTGTTGCTAATGTGAATTATAAAGTTAATCGAAATCACCGTGTAGGTAGCAATGTTACCTATCGTCGCAGCCCTTTTATAGCAACTACAAATGCGCTGCAAGGGCAGACGGTGTTAACGCTCGATGAAATGTTAAGTGTAAGAACAAAAGATGAGCTTAGAGAGCTGGCGCGAGATAGAACCGCACGGTATGCATCCGCCAATATATCGTGGCAGCATAAGTTTAGTAAGAATATTGAATTGAATTACGATTATACGATTTCAGATCTCAGTGGGACGACCTCGTCCGGTGGTGTTCTTGGTAATGTAGGAACGGGTTTTGAGTACTATTATTCGACACAGATTACAGCAACGGATATTTTTACAAAGTACGACGTTAATATACTCGGTTTACGTTTTGATACACGGTCTAGCGGTGACAGAACGACGCTAAATCTAATGCGACGAGATCGACTAAGCAAAAAAATAACATTTGGCACAAAATTCCGAATGGACTATCAAAAACGAACAAATGGTGAAATTCTATACGACATTAGGCCGTCTTCAAAAGTAAACTATAAAATATCGCGAAAATATAAGCTGGAATTTGAACTGGGACTCCAGCACCGCATTCGAAAATATTCGTTCGATGCCAGCAATGAAACAAATGGTTTTTTCAGTTTAGGTTATATTGCACAGTTTTAAGGCATAACTTGCCTATTAGTCCACGTGTAATTATATTTTAAGTGCGAAAAAAACATAATGGTGAAATAATTAGCCAAACCATTATGGAAATTTTATAAAACATGGATAGTGAATTACAGGAAAATATACTCTACGCGCTATTAATTGTGATGAGTTTTATTGTTTACATTTGGCAGTATCGACGTAAGCAGCGGCGAAATATCGCTCAGATCGCACGAAATCAAAAAGCGGGTCTCACTGAACCCGCATCATTACACCCCAAAATCGACAGCAACCAATGTATAGGTGCCGGCGCCTGTGTCTCGGCATGCCCTGAGGGAGATGTCATTGGCATGATTAGGGGTAAGGCAACTCTTATTAATCCTACAAAATGCATTGGTCATGGCGCTTGTAAAGCTGCTTGTCCTGTTGGTGCCATTACTCTGGTGTTCGGCACTGAAAATCGAAGTATAGAAATACCGGAAACTGATGAATATTTTGAAACTAATGTTCCTGGTATTTATATCGCGGGTGAGCTTGGCGGTATGGGGTTGATTCGAAATGCCCTAGAGCAAGGTAAGCAAGCTATTGATGCAATCTCAAAAAATGCTCGATCGGGTGAAGGCTGTCTCGACGTTGTTATTATTGGTGCCGGTCCTGCCGGCATTTCTGCGTCTCTTGGTGCTATGGAGAAAAAGTTAAAATACGTCACATTGGAGCAAGATTCATTGGGTGGTACAGTTGCCCATTTTCCTCGTGGAAAAATTGTGATGACAGCGCCGGTTAATATTCCTGTTGTGGGTAAAGTGAAATTTAAAGAAACCACCAAGGAGGCGTTAATTGATTTCTGGACCAAGGTGGAAAAGGACACTGGTGTTAAAATCAACTACCACGAGCGCATGGAAGATATTCAAAATGCCGGCGATTATTTTCAGGTCACTTCATCAAAATCCACATATAAAACAAAATCAATTTTATTAGCTATGGGACGTCGTGGTACACCCAGAAAACTGGGTGTAAAAGGTGAAAATAAAACTAAAGTTGTTTACCGCCTTATAGACCCGGCCCAGTATATTGGCCAGCATGTATTGGTGGTGGGTGGTGGAGACAGCGCATTGGAAGCAGCTATAACAATTGCTGAAGAAGAGGGAGCAACGGTCACAATTTCGTACCGAAGTGCTGCCTTTAGCCGAGCTAAAGAAAAAAACCGTCAAAAAACCGAGCAGGCCGAAAGGGAAGGGAAGTTAACAGTTTTTCTTTCGTCTAATATTAAAGAGGTGGCCGATTCCACTGTATCTATTATCAATAAAGACAAAGACGAGATTGTAATAAGTAATGATGTCGTGATTGTTTGCGCGGGTGGAATACCACCAACGCCATTTTTAAAAAAATCTGGCATTCATGTAGAAGAAAAATATGGCACAGAGTAGATTAAATAGTAGGTTGATCAATTGAAGATACTCATGAATCATTTCATTAGAAGTCTCACTTTTTTTATTGTCATATTTTCTTGGAATAGTACGCCGGTATTT
>Ga0224507_10000337_pt1 | contig 18575 bp, 18 predicted proteins | sample SF_Jan12_sed_USG_3_FD_170159 | JGI IMG/M metagenome (GOLD analysis project Ga0224507, IMG submission 170159) | Sediment microbial communities from San Francisco Bay, California, United States - SF_Jan12_sed_USGS_13 | ecosystem: Environmental > Aquatic > Marine > Sediment | place: USA... | reverse complement strand
TACGGAACTCTACCGTGGCGCCGAGTACGTGGTCGATTTTCTGCCTAAAGCCAAGATCGAGGTCGCGGTCTCTGATGACCTGGTCGAACGCACCGTCGAGGCGATCATCGAGAGCGCCAAGACCGGCAAAGTCGGCGACGGCAAAATCTTCGTTACTGATCTGCACCAGGTCTGGCGAATCCGTACCGGCGAAACCGGCGACAGTGCGCTCTAGCTAATAGTTCGCCCTCCATCGCGCAGCCTGCGCCACCTCTCTTGTTGCGTAATGATGCTGCGCCACGTCGCGAGTTTTTCTGCGCAGGCCATCGACGCGAAAGCTGGACTCGTAGAAGGCAGGGTCACAAAACGCATCGGCCAGCCAGGGTCATCAAGCACCACGAATCGCTGGAACATCTGCGCAGCTTTCTTGCCATTGAAACCGACCAGCTCGATGCCACGGTGTGCCGAAAAAAACTGATTAAAATCATTGACCTTTGCACTTTCGATATCGATGTTAGCGTCCATGCTGCCGGGACGAACCGATGCGGCAAGCACGTCCCAGAGTGCGATTCCGTGCTCGAGAAGCGCTTCGCAACGCTGCTCGTAAGACCCGGCGGCACCCGTGATTTCTTGCATGATTGTCCAGAATGCATTCTGCGGATGCGCGTAATACTGGCCGGCACGTATCGAGCGCTGGCCGGGTAAACTGCCGAGGATCAGACAACGCGCATCCGACCGGGCAACCGGCGGAAAACCGATCGACGGCGCGATGCTCGTTTTTCGATGCTTTGCCTGAATTGGCGACTCCCGTCTGTCCTTGCGCCCCTTCACAATGGCTCCATGTCGCAGAAATCGATGAGGCCACCCGCATGGCTGCCCTTGCTACCGCTGCTGCTGCTTGCGGCCCTGTCACCTGCCATCGGCCACAACAAATGCGACAAGGCTGAGTGCGCGGCCCTCAAGGAGAAGATTCGCACGATCGAATCAAAAATGCGATCCGGTTACACGCGCGCGCAGGGTGAGCGCTTCGAAACTCGGCTGCGCGAACTGCGTGCAAAGCGCTACAAGATCTGCCGGTAGACTGGCTGCGCGAATCCTCTCAATAGCCGCGCTCCGCAACGACCACGTTGTACAACGCTTCACCTGCAACGAATCGCCGCAAGTTTTCCTTCGCCAGCATGCTGTGCCTGATGAAATTCCCGCCCCTGCTTGCCACGTGTGGCGTGATAATTACGTTGCCCATTTGCCAGAGCGCATGGTCGGCTGGCAGCGGTTCGGGGTCGGTTACGTCCAGTGCTGCCCCGGCAAGCTGACCGCTTTCCAGCGCCGCAACGAGGTCATCGGTCACGACAGTCTTGCCGCGCCCAACATTGATGAAATGGGCGCCGCGCTTCGCAGCCGCAAAGAATTCGGCATCGAGTATTCCGGTTGTCTCGGCCGTCAATGGCAATGCGTTGACAATGAAGTCGGCTTGCGCCGCAAGTTCCAGGCGCTCGCTCGACAAACCGACATAGTCGACAAAACTCGGACCTTCGCGCGAACTGCGGCGCGTCGCAATGATCTTCATATCCAGGGCTGCCAGTCGCCGTGCAGATTGCAGGCCGATGCCGCCGAGACCGAGCACCAGCACTGTCTTGCCACCAATTGATTGCATACTGCCCGTGATCCCGGAGTTACGCTGCCACTCGCCCTGCGCCATCGCTTTGCTAAATGGCCCCAGACCCCGCGCCAAGCCCAGCACCATCGCCGTGACGTGTTCCGCAATCACGGGCGACGACATCTTCTGCATATTGGTCAACACGATATCTCCCGACGCAACTCGGTCGACGGCAAGACATCGCTCGGCACCGGCAGCAAATATTTGAATCCACATTACTTTTGGCGCAGCTGCCACGATTCGCTCGGAACAAAAGCCGATGATCGCATCAGCATCCGCGGCGTGCCCGATAGCTTCTTCTTCTTCTCGCACAGCGACAAGTTCGACTGCCGGCACCGTGCCAGCCACTTGCGTATAGAAACCAAGGACGTCACGTACGATGATTTTGCGCGGCTCCCGCCAGCCTGGCCGATCCCGCATCGCTATATCGCCCGCTTTTACGCCGGTCTGCTCGATGAGCCGGTCAAGCTCCGGATCCGCGATGACCTGCGTAATTAGGAGCAACGCCAGCGGTACGAACAGCGCTCGCAACAACTGCTTTTTCATTCGATTCTTCCCGGAAGTATTCGTAACCCACAGCATAAGATCACGCCGTGTGCGTTGCAAAGCTGGTCGATCCAGGAGTCAGCTCATTCCCAAGACCGGGTCCGCCGAATGGGCGAGTATTGAATGGCCCGCGGCCGGGATGTTTGTCAGCGGACGGAAAGCGCAGCAACGCGAGCCATGACGCTGATAAATGTCACGGCCGCGGGCTTTACCGGATACTTATGCTGGGAAGAAGTCGATCGGCTTGGTCGTCGTGATCGGCTCTACGTCCTTCGCCTCGAAGCGGAACAGCTTGATACGTTGCACGAGCTTGCGCTCGAGGTCCGGGTCGCCGAGTTCACTGGACACCACTTCGCAGAACGTTACGGCACCGTTCGGCGCAATGGTCAGGCGCAAAACAAGTTTGCCTTCGAGCGACGGATCATTACGCAGGGCCCGATTGTAGAGCGAAAAGATCGCGCCTTTGTTCTTGTCGAAAACGAGTTCAATCTCTTCCCGTGATCGGGACGCCTTGCCGCTCGTGCCAGTGCGACGCGCGCCGCCCGCTGGGGCGACGGCGGCAACCGGACTCGCGACTTTCGTCGTCGATCGCCCAGCGATCCCAGTACCGCCCGTATTGCGGCTCATCGTCGACGTGTTGATGCCGCCGGATGCGGCGCCAACCTTTGATGTGATCATCGAACGCTCGTTGCGCGCAGCTTGGCCTACTGACGCCGATAACGGACGATCGTCGGCCACCTTGTCGAGCAGGTCCTGATCGACAAGATCGGCAAGGTCTTCGGCGAACGGCATAAATGCCGCCTGCGCCTGTTCGCGTGCGATCTCCGCCTGATCGGGTACGGGTTCAGGCTCGGGAATCGGCTCTGGCTCCGGCTCTGGTTCGTTTTCTACGACCTTCTCAGGCTCTGCCTCCGGCTCCGGCTCCGGCTCAGGTTCAGGCTCTTTCGGCTTCGGCGGTGGTGGTGGCGGCTTTTGCTCGAGCAATAACTTCGCGATACGCGGCGGGATCTCCTCCACCTCGTTGGGATCGCGCTCGGGCGTCGGGATAAACGGCCAGACAAGACTGAGCGCCAGTGTCACCAGGAATACAATTCCCAACAGCCGCTGGAATTTTCTTTCCTGACCTGCGGCCGCAGACCATGGCAATTCGTACTCTCTATAGAACGGTAAATCCAATGCCGAGACTCCTAAACTCTGTCCCTGTCCCGATTAACGCGCGGCCTGCAAATCATCGAGTTCATCCGAGCTCTTTTGCAGTACCGCCAGCGAAATCTGACCGTAGTCCGAGGCCGTACAGGTCGCCATGACCTTCTTCAGCAGCCGGTAAGGGAGATCCTTGTCACCCATGATCGTGACTTCACGACCCGCAATATCGTCCTGCGCTTCACGCCGTAGAACGCGGTCATTCTGTGACTTGAGCGCCTCACGCAGTTCCGGTATGTCGTTGCCGGTGGACCGCATCACCCGGTCGACCTTCGCAACGGGCACGCCCTGAACGATGATGTCCGCGTCGCTAATCAAAATAACAACCGTTTCCTTTGCTTTGTCCTCAGCGATGGACTCCGGCAACTGCAAGTCTTTCGCGTTCGGCAATACCTCCACATCCGATGAATTCACGAGCAGGAAGAAAACCAGAATCGTGAATATGTCCATCAGCGATACAAGATTCAGCGTTCCGGCACCATGGCGCTTGTGGTGCTTCGCCATCCGTTTTGCGCGTCCCGACTTGACCATCGCTCAGGCACCCCCGTCCAGGACTGGCGCGTCGCCGATCGAAATATCCGGGAACAAGTCCGTTCGAACGATCTCTTTCTCGTCGACCGACACGCGCACGCGCACGCGGTCCATGACCTGCACAAGCACGTCGTATGGGATGTCCGACTCGAACAGAATTGCTGCATCCGTTTTTCGCGGATAGCCTTTCTTGATGGCAGCAAGTTTGTTGCTCAAAGCCTCATAGTTGTAACCATCAACAGAGTTCGGGTATACGCCCAATCTTCCCTGATTCCGATCACCGACTTCGATCTTGTCCTTGCGGACAGTGACCTCCAGTTGAAACGTCTGCTCCTGTGGATCCACGGGCTCGGTTGAGGAGCCTGGCAGATTCAGTTGAAGAATCGCCAAACGCGAGAACACCGCGGTGATCAGCAGGAACGGAACCAGAATGACCATCAGGTTCATAAATGCCGTGATATTGAGCTCGGCCGTTTCATGATTAAAGTGACGACCCCGTTTACGGCTGCGAATCATGCTCAGGCTCCGGCGGTCTTCAACTGACGTTCGGTGACGGCATTCAGAAACTTGACGCTTGCCATCTCGAGGCTGTCAACGAGCTGGTTGGTCTTCGTCTGCAGCAGCGCATGAATCAACAACAACGGAATGGCGGCCATGAGACCGAACGCCGTCGTGTTCATCGCAACCGAGATCGATGCCGACAGCATGTCGGCCTTGTCCGCCGGGTTGGCATTCGATACCGCGGTAAACGCATTGATGAGGCCGATAATCGTGCCGAGCAGGCCGAGCAGTGTCGCTATATTCGCCAACGTCGCGAGATAGTGCGTGCGGCGTTCGAGCCGAGGCATGACTTCCATCAGGCTCTCTTCCATCGCTTTTTCGATATCGTCGCGGCGACGCGCAGATTTCACGCGATAGAGGCCGTAGGTCAGAATCGAACCGATAGCTGCTTTCGATTTGCCCGTGAGCTGAGCCGCCTCCTGGAAGTTGCCGGCTTTCAGGTACGGCACGATCTTCTTCCACAAAGCGCGATTGCTAGCGCCCGACAGTGTCAAATACATCCAGCGCTCGATTGCGATCGCGACGCCAAATGCGAATACGAACAGGATCGGGTACATGAACGGACCGCCATCCTGAAAAAATCGCACAAATGTGCCCATTGTCTTGCTCCTCTGATTTTCAATTCGCCCGCATAGCGGGCTCTAACAATCTCATTGCCCGCTTGGGCGGGCTGCTACTCTTGTTTCTCTCCGTAAAGGTCGCCGTAGTAATCGACCTGTCGTATAAATTCCTCTCTATCGAGCGGTGCTAACACCTCATCCAGCAAAGTGTTCACTGGCCGCCCCATCAGCTCACCCGGATCGGACTTTTGCCACGGCACGATGTACAGCACTTTCGGCAATTCCTGGTTACCCGTTATCTCCGTGCGCCCGAGTTCCAGTCTGTCCATCACGTCGGCGCCGGTCTGCTGCCTCGTTACGTCCGCCGCAAGCACCGCAGCCGGCACTTGCGGCTCGATTTCCTCTCGCTCGTTCGCGATTACAGCCGACGTATCGACTGCCGGCCCAATATCGCTCGAAGTATCGACGCTCGGTTCGAACTCGTCCACCGCCGAGGTATCGACCCTCGGTTCCAGCCCATCGTCCGTGCCTTCCTGGGCTTGAGCAAAAATGGCAAACGTCGCCAAAAACATGGTCAGCATGAATCGGCGGCCGAATACGGTGATCTTTCGAGTGTCCATGTCCTTCATTCCGCCACATTTGCCGTGCGCTGATTCGCCGCTACGCGGCGCTTCAGATCGGCAATCCACTTCTCAACCTGCTTGTCGCCGCCCGCCAGCTCCTGATATCTCTCAAAATGCTGCAGTGCGGAATCCAGGCGCTGTAAATACAGTTCATTGAGCACACCCAGGTTGTAGTGTGCCAAGGCGTAATCGGGCGACGCTGTGACGGCCTTCAAATAAGCGGCTTCTGCCTCAATAAATTTGCCGTTTCTGCGAAGTAGCAGGCCCTGCTGGTTCAAAGCGGCGGCATGCTCGGGGTCCAGCGCTAACGCTGCGTCTATGGCGGCCTGCGCGGCCGCATCGTTACCGTTCTGCGAATGAATGATCGCCAGATTCACATGCGCGCCCGGAAAAGCCGGGTATCGCAACAGAAACTCCTTGAGCCGCAGCTCCGCGTCGAGAAAATCGCCCGACGCCATTACCGCGACGGCCTGCTCGAACATGGTTCGCGCCTGCGCCGGGATCTCGGGCAGCATCTCCTGGTCCGAACCTGCGACAGCCCTGGATTTGGCGTCACTGCTGACGCTGGGTTTCGGCCCGGACGACGCGCAGCCCGCAACGATCAAGATCGTTATCGGAATCATCAGCCGTATCGATAACTTAATATAGCGCTGTAACCACATCTTCACTGCGCTCCACTTTCGCGTACCGCGCCGGCAACAAGCCGGCGAGTCGTTCAAAACTCTTTCTCACCCATTCGTCATACACGCCATCGGGCGTCCGATCGGCGTTCGCCTTATAAAGGTCAATAGCCTTTTCTTCGAACGGGAACATCTGTTCTTCAAGTAACAGTTCGTATTGCTCGAGCGCCGCCTCATCGAGTTCGACAGGCCGCTCCGAATCCATCAGATCGGAGCTGAATCGCTCATAAACCTCACCGAGACGGAAGGTAGCGGCGGTTGTCACTTCCGCAACGCCGTAGTCCGCTGCATTCGTGTAGACCTTGATGACGTCTTCCATTAGCGAACGCTTGAGCTTCATGCTTTCTGCCAAAGGCTGGCTCAGCTTGACCACGATGAAACGTCTTAGTACCGGCTCGGCCAGTTCAAGCGACGCTTTGGCCGCCAAGAACCGTGTTCGATCTGACCGCTGAGCACCCGCAGTCGCATCAACGCGAACGATCTCCTCGAGACCTGCTGCGACCGCGGCTTCGTCGCCAACCGTGCGTGATATTTCCAGCAGCCTGAAACGGGCTTCGATCGATTCGGACAACGGATTCGGGTACTGCGCAATAATGTTGCCGAGCACGCGTTGTTCGCTGCTCATACTGCCGGCACCCTTATACAGGTCGGCAGCCTTCCACAGCGCTTCCCGTCGCACATCGTCTGTGCTCGACTCGGTCGCCGCAATGCTCTCGAATTCCCCTGCCGCCTCATCGGCGCGGCCGGAATTGAGATAGGTCACCGCCAGCTTTTGCGTCACGTCGCCCGCAAATTCGCTGTCGGGATAGTTCCTGCGAAATTGTTCGAGCACTCCCGTTGCACGGTCCCAGGCCTGCAGATTGATCAGCGCCGCGGCAGCATCATATTCAGCCGTTACACGAATATCAGAGTCGGGAACGGCTTGTCCGAGGCGCATGAAATGCGTGACCGCCGTCTCCAGATCGCCGGCATTGCGAGCCATTTCACCCTGCCTGTAGATTGACGACGCGATTCGGTCCTTGATCTCCTGAGCCGCCGTCTGGTCATCAGCCGGCGTAAACGTGCGCAGCTTGTAATAGGCGCTCTCGGCCTCGGGGAAGCGCAGCAAATCGAACTGCGAGTGTGCGATTACGGTCCACGCGGTCCGGGCAAGCGCCGGCTCGACCGGCGGTTGCTTGCCGACGACTGCCTGGCCGACGGCGATCGCCAGGTCGAATTCACTCTGTGCGAAAAGGTCTTCCGCAACGGTCGTTAGTACCGCACCCGACTCAGGATGGCCCGGATAGGTATCGGCGAATTTGAGACCACTGTCGAGATATTGCTTATGCCACTCGGACCTTGCGCTGCCGGCAAGCGTCTGTTCGTGTTCGCGATACGACAGGATCGCTGCGTATGCGGCTTCCGCCGAACGCTCGTATACCGGGTAACTGTAAGCGGTACGCTCGTACTCTTCAGTTGCTGCACGGAATTGTTTGCTCTCGAATAGTATTTCGGCCAGCAGAAAATTGGTGTTGGCGCTGTCAGGCTCGCCAGGGAAATACGCAAGATACTTGCGGTAATACTGTGCGGCCTCGCGGTAGTCACTTTGCTTGCCGTCACGCTGAGCCTCGGCATGATAGTACTGCGCAAGATCATTAAGATTGGCCTTGAGGTGCGCCGCAACCGCCGTGTTTTGCTCGGGTGGATTACGCAACCAGAATTCGCCATCCATGCCATAACGTTCAACGAAGCCTTTTTTCCCCTCGAGCACCAGACTCGGAAAACCACCACGTTTGTATGCCTCGATTACCTCGACCTGCAATAGCGGTGATTTCGGATGGAACGGGTCCTGCACAACAAATGCCTCGTAGGCTTCTGCGGCATCGACAAAGCGTTCTTTCTCGAGATACAGGTCGCCGAGGTTGATATAGATGATGTAGCTGTATTCAGGATGCCCGCGCGCATCAAGAAAGTTGTCAATGCTCTTGGCACCTTCCATGTACGAGAAACTGATACTCAACACTCGAAACGTGTCTTCAACGAGTTCCTGATTCGCTCGGCTCAGTTGCTCGAGCCGGTTCTCACCGTCCTGCAACTCGATGTTCTTGATCTTGCGATCGAGCAACTGGAAAAACGGCTCGAGGCTGTCCTCGTGCCAGGCGAGCTTGAATTGTGACCAGCCCAATTTGTAGAGCGCTTGCTCATAGAATCGCGACTCTTCACCATACTTGACGACGTCCTGATACGCCTGTTCTGCTTCGTTGTAGCTCCTGCGCAGAAACAGCATTTCACCACGACGGAACTGGACTTCGTCGATAAGCGGCGTATCCGGAAACTTGCCGATCAGCTCATTCAGGATCATGAGTGAGTCATCGTTGCGACCACCCATCTCATAGGCGCGTGCCAGCTGATACAAGACTGTGTCATTGCGCCGGTAGTCCGGATACGCCTCCAGTAACTGCTGATAAAGCTGCACAGCATTGTTAAAGCTTGAATGATTCAGAGAATCGATATTCGCCGTGAGTTGCTCGGCTTCGGTGGCATCGAGTTCGAGGTCACCGAGACGGCGCATCGCTTCGGCGCGCAGCTCCGGATCATCGGAGACGAGATCGAGAAACGCGCGGTAGTTGTCACGCGCGAGTCCGGTGCTGTTGACGATCACATTGCCTTTGCGAATCTCGACATCCTTCATTTCTAGGCTTTTGATCGTGTCTTTTTTCTTGACGGATGCGCCCTGGACCGGCGCAATGGCCAACAGCATCGCGAGCAGCAAGAGACTAATGTTGTGCACGTTCATTGCGACGCTTCGCTTACCGTCGTTGCCGCGCGATCGTAAATAGCGGCCAGCGCGAAGCGCGCCTGCACGGTATAGATGTCGAGACGCTGCTTTTGCGCCTGAAGTTCGCCAACGGCAATGGACTTCAGGAAGCCGCCCTGCTCTTGCATCACGTTCGCTACGCGCGATTTCATGCCATCGATGCGTGGCCCCAACCCGTAGACCCGTGAGCTCAGGTCCTCGAAGCGCAGCGGTTCGTTGCGCATCGTGTCGTCAATCTTCCGACGCGCGCGTTGTGTTTCGACAAGTGCTTCGCCGGTCTTGCGAACGTCACGTCGCAGACGCCAAAGGCGGTCAGGGAAATCGCGTTCGAGCCGCCATTGCAAAACGCCTTTCAGCAACAGAATCTTGTCACGCACCTCCTCGGCTTCGGGGATGTTTGCGGCGAGGGCCGGTGTATTCTCGAGCCCCGTAATTTCGCCCCACATTTCGAATTCTTGCCTGCTGGCGAGCGCGAGCCAGTCGTCGCTTTGCTCAATGTCGTTGAGCACGGAATCGAACTCAAGCTTACGGTCGACCATTCCGTCAAGGTCGGCCCTGCCCAGAGCGGCCTCGACCCTCGGCAAACGTTCTTCATAGGCCTGGAGACGGGTTTCGAGCATGTTAGCGTAGACGCCGACATTCGCTTGCCACCGATCCAGATTTTCATGCAGGTAATACAGGTCGCGGTAGTTTTTTAGGCCTTCCTGGAATTCGTGCGTCGCCAACAGGTGGTAGAGGTAACGGCCTTCGGGACCTTCCGGCAATTCTTCAAGCCGCCAGTACCAGCCCGTGCTATCGAGAGGATCGTCGGCGAGAAACTCCTCGAATACCGCGCCGGACTCGATGAAACCGATCGTACGATCAATGCGGTTTGTCTCTTCGTAAAACGCCTCGATCGCATTCAGATAGTGATCGGCTGCCTGGCTGATCGAATCCAGTTTCGCCAAGGCATACGGAATAGCCAGCATGGACTCCTGCACCGCCGAGTCCAACAGGTCGCGACCGCGCAGCTCCATCCAGGGCACAAGTGCGCGACGATAATTCTCGACCTCGGCGTCCGCCCAGCCGACGCCGAGCAGCGCTTTGTTCGAGAACGGTCCTTCGAGCCTGACGCGCTGTAACGGTCCTTTTGCTGCGAGGGGCTGACCGTCCTGCAGTAACGAATACCCAAGCGCGAGATTGGCCTTGTCACGCAGCGATGTCAGTTCCTCATTGAAGGGATTCAGATCACCAAGTTCGTCGAGGATTTCTGCGGCGGCTTCAACGTGGCCGCTGCGGACCAGCGCTACGCCCAGATTGAACTTCGCGTAGCTTGACCATTCGGTCTTGCCTTTCCAATCCTGCAACAGTGCTATGGCCCGATCATACTGACCGCTATTGATAAATATCTGTGACTGCAGCATCTGCGCTTCTCGCCACAGATTTTCCGGCAAGTCGTCGCTCAGATTTGACAGAGCATTCTGCGATTCATCGAGGTAGCCACGTTGCAGCCAGATCTTGGCAAGAAAAAACCAGGTCCGGTTACGAATCTCGGGATCAACATTGTCGGCGAGCAGCCTTTCGAAGATCCTGGCGGCCTCGAGATGATGACCGTAGGACAGATACAGACCGCCTAACAGCAGTTCGGCTTGATTGGCGTGTTCAAATTGGTTTGGCTCTTCACCTTCACCGGGCTCCGTACCAAGGCGCCATTTGTCCTGCGCTGCCAACAGGCGCACGATCGCTGGAAAATAATCTTCCTGATAGAAGTAGAAAAGGACCTCGCCATAGTGCGGGTCCTCAACGACGATCGGGTCGGGACCGTCTTTAGCCGCTTGGGCCGTTTGCACTGCCGACGAAAAACAAAGCCACAGTGCGACAACAATGAAGAGGCGTTGCCGCAAAGATCACTCCCATTCCTTGATTTCGAATTCCGGTTGTTGCTTCTTCACGCGGTCGGTTATCTCGAGTTCCATGTACTTAGCGCCGATTCCTTTGTTAAACGAAATCGTCGCGCCACGCCGGTAGTCACGCGTGTGCGGACCTTTGCCGGTAAAAACAGCAATCAGCTCGTGATCGCCGGTCTTGAGGTTAGCCATATGCATACGATGCACACCACCACGAACCAGCGCGCCGACTTCGCGCTCTGTGTAGAGGTAATTGGCGACCTCTTTGCCGTCGATTTTCAGGTTGACCGAGTCTAGTTCGAAGTACTCGCCGACGTCCATGGATATGAAGAACGCGACCTGCGAGTTGGCCGGAAACAGCAACTCCTCCTCGAGCAGGAACAGGTCGCGGTTGAGATCCAGGACCTCTTTCTTCAGATCCTGCACATTCTCGTCAAGGCTGCGAAACTCTTCGCGCGATTGAGCCTCGGCCTCCATTGGCGCGGCCTCCTGCGCGGTCGATGCAGCACCAAGAGCCAGCAATACGCTGGCCAACAGGCTGATCAGAAATCGTTTTGTCACCGTTACTCTCCTGCAGACCGAGGCGTCCAGGTTACTCCCTTAGCAAAGATCGGATTTGGTCGAGATATTTCTCTTCATAGCCGGGCTTATAACCGTGATGTACATACCTGACCGTGCCCTCACGATCGATAAGCACCGTGACCGGCATCGCTTCCACTTCGTAGAGCTTGCTGACTTCCTTGCGCGAATCGAACAGCACCGGAAAACTGACACCGAGCTCAGAGACCATGTTCATTGCCTTGCTGGAATTGTCATCGATGTTGACCCCAAGCAGGCTGAATCCCACGCGCTGGTAGCGGGAATACAGTTCGTCGAGGAGCGGCATTTCCTGACGACAGGGCCCACACCAGGTCGCCCAGAAATTAACCATCACAACTTCGCCGCGATGCTCTGACAGTCTCAGGTTCTGACCCGAGGAACTCTTCAGCGCAAAATCCGGCGCCGGTCGACCCTCCAGGCCCGACGATGCCAAACTCGTTGCTGCAATTACACTGAACGCGAGACCTACCAAGAACTTCCTAATCTTCATCATCTCTTTCCTTGTGTTTTCAGCCAGGTTCCATCCACGCCCCGAGCTGGCAGAACTAGACACCGAATGGTGACAGTCCGAGCCGTGTTGGGGCCGTGATGACGGTCACAAATGGCCGGTCTTGTGTCAACATAACGGCCACCCGCGAATTCATCGAATCGCCTCAAAACCGCGATTTCTCAGTGCCTACGTGAGACGACATCGCTCCGCAACCGTCCCAGATTACGTTAAATTGTTTGTTGCTCCAGAAATTTTTCGGCCGGTGTCGGCACTCTGTTCTGGCCATTGTCAGCGCATCGCATAGCACCGCCACCAGATATCCTATGATAGAGTTACCTGGCTGAATTTAAAGTGAATATCCGTCTCTCTTCAGCGACATTCCGGTACTTTTTTTGCAACAACCGCGACGGCGAAGAAGCGTGTTCGGGACATTCTTCATCGTCATGTCTCGATCCTGCTTGGGGGAGCTCGCTCCGATGCGCGTTACTTCCGATGAGGAGTGTCCCGGGCGCGGTCCTACTCGTCCGTAATTGGTGAATCGAAATCCTGTGCTTCGGGCTGTTGCAGCCCATCCGAGTAGTAGATGCGGCCAGCGGCGTCGATGACGATGCTTTCGTAATCCGGTAACGTCGCGATCAGGCGCAGACCCTGGTCGACCCCCATGACAAATACCGACGTCGACAGCGCGTCGGTGATGACGGCATCCGGACCGAACACGGTCGCACTATGCACACCGCTTGCCGGAGCGCCGGTTCTCGGCTGAATAATGTGGTGGTAGCGAACATCGCCCTCCTCGAAGTAGCGTTCATAATCCCCCGACGTGGATATGGCCTCATCCTCGAGTGGCACCGAAATGGCGACCTGCCCTTCATTTCGTGGATCGCGTATTCCAACCATCCAGGGCTGGCCTCTACGATCGCCAAGCAACCGCGAATCTCCTCCGGCCGTCACGATCGCGTTCTGAATGCCGTGCATGCGCAGGATGTCGACACCGCGTTCCACGACGTAGCCTTTCGCAATTCCGCCGAGATTTATGCGCACGCCTTTTTCCCGAAAGCTGACCGTGCCCGCAGCCTGGTTGAGATCAACGAGCCGGTAGTCGATGTGCTGGCGCTCGGCCTCGATGGTCTCGGCGTCCGGTCGCTGGTGTTTGCGAAAGTCATAATGCTGCCCGACGCTATCGTAGGTAATGTCGAAAGCGCCAAGCGTCAGCACTGAAATATCGAGCGAACGACGAATAATCAGAAACAGTTCGTCACCTGCGACCACAGGCTCTTCCGCTGCGAGACGATTGATCTCGGATATGCGGCTGTCCTCGATGTAGGTGCTCATGAGCTGATTGATACGCTCGACCTCGGCAAAGACCTGATCGACGAGCTGCTCGCCGACCGCCGGGTCGTCATGCCACAGCAATACGCTGACCTCGGTGCCCATCAATGGCCGCGCGTCGCCAACCCACTCGGCCTGCACAGGGATTGAAATCGCGAAGATCGCCACCATCGCTAGTACTGGCTTTGCGCGGGCGTTATGCTTCCAAATTCGAATTTTCGACAAGGAGCGGGACAGTGATTGCATTCCTGATATTCCTCGGCATTCTTGCCGCGATTGTGTTCTGGGGCATTGGCATTTACAACCGGTTGATCAACGAACGCAACCGCGTCAAGAATGCTTTTGCTCAGATCGACGTACAGCTTACCCGTCGCTATGACCTGATTCCAAACCTTGTTGAAGCGGTCAAAGGTTACATCAAACACGAGCGCGAGACGCTCGAAGCCGTCATCACCGCGCGCAATGCCGCATCATCCAGTCTCGAGGCCGCCAAGGCCGACCCGTCCAATGCCGAGGCTATCAAGAAACTCGGTGCATCAGAAGGTGCCCTGGCTGGCGCGCTTGGTCGGCTGTTTGCCCTGTCTGAAGCTTATCCTGATCTCAAAGCAAATCAAAACATGATGCAGCTTCAGGAAGAGCTCGCAACTACTGAAAACAAGGTTGCGTTCTCACGCCAGGCCTTCAACGATTCAGTCCTGCAATACAATAATTCGGCGCAGAATTTCCCGAATAATGTGATCGCCGGGTTCTTCAGATTTGAGCTGGCGAGTTTTCTCGAAATCGACGCGGAAGAGAAGCGTGACGTGCCCGAGGTTTCGTTTACCTAGCCCCCGGCGTCCGCCCGAGCGATCGGAGCCACGTTGAATTTTTTTGATGCGCAGGATCAGGCCCGCCGCACAACGCGGCGGCTTGTTTTTGTCTATGTTCTTGCGACAGCTCTGATCGTTGTCGGCGTTACGTTCATTATCGGCGCTTCGCTGTTCTTATTTTCCGACATGGGGCGGGGCATAGATTCCGCCAGGTTCGTTCGTGACTATTATCCGCTTCTGCTCGGTGTCGCCGCATTCGCGACGCTTTTCATACTCGGCGCGACCGCATATAAGACCGCCGCCCTTTCCGAAGGCGGCGGCCGTGTCGCGACAGATATGGGCGGAACGCTGGTGCCTCCAAATGTACAGGACCCGCTGCGTCGCAGGCTACGCAATGTCGTCGAGGAAATGGCGATCGCATCCGGCATGCCGGTGCCCGATATCTATGTCCTCGAGCAAGAGAGTGGCATCAATGCATTCGCCGCCGGCTACGCGCCGGGTGACGCCGCGATTGCGGTCACCCGAGGCGCACTGGAGTTGCTCAACCGCAATGAGCTGCAAGGCGTAATCGGTCATGAGTTCAGCCACGTACTGAATGGCGACATGCGGCTCAATATTCGTTTGATGGGCGTGTTGTTCGGCATCATGGTACTCGGACTGATCGGCCGCATGATCCTGCGCGGTGGTCGCCACACCGGATTCGCGACATCCCGCCGCGGCAAAGGCGCTGGTGCGGTTCTGATCATCGGCCTCGGCCTCACTATTCTCGGTGCCGTGGGCGTGTTCTGCGCCCGGGTAATCAAGGCCGGCGTCTCCAGACAGCGCGAGTACCTCGCGGATGCCTCGGCGGTGCAATTTACGCGCCAGACCGACGGTCTGGCCAATGCCCTGAAGAAGATCGGTGGATACGGTGGCAGCTCATTGTTACGCGCAACGGATCCCGAGGAAGTCAGCCATATGTTGTTTGGCATCGGCTCCAGGCTGAGCGGCATGTTCGCGACGCATCCGCCACTGACCGAACGAATCCAGGCGCTAGATCCGAACTTCAAAGCGAGTGACTACCCGACAGTCGACCTGCGCTTGCGCAGCCCTGTAGAGGACGACTCGACCGTATCTGCAGCGCACGAAGGATTGACGACTGCGCTGGCAGGCGGATCCGCCGCCACATTGTCCGAATCGATTAATGACATGGTCGGCGATCCCGAAGTTCAACATGTCACATTCGCCTCGCACCTGCGACGCTCCGTGCCGGGGCTGCTTTATGACGCCGCGCATTCACACGAGCTGGCCTACCTGCTGGTCATCGCTCTGATCCTTGATGGCAGCGGTCGCACGACCGAACGCCAACTCGCGCTCACCGAGGAACAGCTCGGTCGCGAACGCACGCAGCTGATTCGCCAGTACTACGACGGGATCTCGAACACCGGCGCAGAGTATCGGCTGCCGCTCATGGGAATAGCGTTCCCTGCGCTGAAACTCCGACCCGCACCGCAGTTAGGCTACTTAATCGATCTCGCCGGACGTCTGATTGAAGTCGATGGCCAAGTTGATCTTTACGAATACTGTTATTACCGAATTCTCGTGAGCAGTCTCGGGCAGGCGAACGACCCGTCGGGTCGCCAGAAACGTCGTCATGGGGCACGCGAACCCGTGCGCCGTGCGGCAGCAGACCTGCTGCGTGTCATTGCGAGGCATGGCCACACGGATGATGCGGAGCGCAGGCGCGCTTACGCCGCTGGTATTTCAGTTTTCGGCAAATGGGGCCGCGATTTCACGTACGAGGCCGACCACGAGTACTCGGTCGCCGTACTCGACAAGAGCCTCGAAATGCTGCTTTCGCTCGACGGCGATAGCAAACAGATGCTGCTAAAGGCCGTCACGGCTGTAGTCATGTCAGACAAGACCCTGAGCGTGGCCGAGACAGAACTGATACGGGCAATCTGCGCGAGCCTGGACTGTCCGTTGCCACCGATTCTGATCGATAGATAGTTAACGGCGTTAATGCTGAGCCACGGCTCGAATTGGCGTATTATTGAACTCCCATCGCAATTCCCTCTCTATTCAATTATGAGCAATAAATTGAGCGACAAATCATGCATGGCAGTCCTGGTGGTAGTGGGGCTTCTACTGACAATTCCGGCAGCCGCCGCGACCCGTGAAGAACGCCGCGTCGCCGATGCAGCCGACGTTCTCGACCAGTTACTGCGGATCCCTGAGCAGTCGATTCCGCCGGCCCTGCTTTCGAGAGCCTACGCCGTCGCGGTCATTCCGAATGTCGTCAAGGTCGGATTCGGCCTCGGGGCCCGCCGCGGACGAGGGATCATTGTGGTTCGTCAGGATGACAATTCCTGGAGCAATCCTGCCTTTGTCACGATGACAGGCGGCAGCATCGGCTGGCAGGTCGGTGCGCAATCGACAGACGTCATTCTCGTGTTCAGAACACGCAAGGGCGTCGAGAATATTGCTAACGGCAAGCTGACTCTGGGCGCCGATGCCTCGGTCGCAGCCGGACCCGTCGGTCGTCAGGCGTCTATTGCAACCGATATTCAGTTTCAGGCCGAGGTCGTTTCCTATTCGCGCAGCCGCGGCTTGTTTGCCGGCGTCGCGTTCGAGGGTGCCGGCGTCACAATGGACCGCAAAGCTAATGCGTCGTTTTATGGCTCGACAACCATGACGCCAGAAAAGATATTTGTCAGCTCGCCCAATATCGCGCCGGACATCGCAAACGAGTTTGTGCAAATTCTGACAGCGCAGACTGCTCGATTGCCGACCAAGCCGGGTATGCGGGCGGGTACCACAGCCGCTCCGGGCGTTGTGGACGAAGAATCCGCAAATGTGCGGACCTTCGGTATGCCGGACTCCGAGGAAGACGAATACGATCCGAACTACTAAGCGAACCGCCCGTCCGCGTTGAACGAAAAGATCCGACAAGTGCAGGAACTGGCCGAGTTGATCGGCCCGAATATTTACCTTCAGGCACTGGTTATTGCCGTGGTATTCATTGCGATCGGCAAGGCCGCGGACTGGATTATCTCGAGAACCATTGGCAAGTTGGTCAGTCGCTCGAAAAACGATGTTGACGATCGTATCGTCGGTCTGCTGCACCGGCCGATTTTCCTCTCATTTGTACTACTCGGCCTGAGTCTTGCAACACAACGTCTGCAATTACCGAGCCCGCCCGAATTCATAACGCTGGGTGCTCTGAAGACGATCGCTATCGTCATTTGGTACAACATGCTCCGTCACCTGACCGACATCCTGGTCGACACGGCGCAGCGAAATCGCGACAGCCGACTGGTGCAGAACGGAATGCTTCCGCTCATACAGAACGTCATCAAGGTCGTTCTGTTTGCCATGGCAATCTATTTTGTTTTCCTTGCCTGGAACATCAATGTCACCGCCTGGGTCGCATCAGCCGGTATCGTCGGCCTGGCGCTCAGCTTTGCAGCCCGTGACACCTTGTCGAACCTGTTTGCTGGCGTTTCCATTGTTATGGACGCACCATACAAGAATGGCGACTACATCATCCTTGAATCCGGCGAACGCGGCATCGTGACGCATATCGGCTTGCGCAGCACTCGCATCCTGACGCGCGACGACGTCGAGATAACCGTGCCGAACGGCATCATGGGCAACAGCATGATCACGAATGAGGCGGGCGGCCCGTCAGAAAGGCACCGTATTCGAATCGCTGTCGGCGTTGCATATGGTTCGGATATGGATCACGTCATAGCGACACTCGAGAAAGTTGCCACCGATCATTCCGAGGTCTGCCGCAATCCGGCACCACGCGTCAGATTTCGCCAATTCGGCGAATCGAGTCTTGATTTCGAACTTTTATGCTGGATTGAGAGACCTGTCGACCGTGGCCGCCTACGGCACGAACTTGGCTGTTCAGTCTATAAAGCATTCAACGATAACGACATCGCAATACCGTTCCCGCAGCGCGATCTGCACGTGCGGACGATGCCGGATACGACTTAGGTATTGTCGAGCTAGTTGCCGGATTCTGTGGTGCGTTTGCGCAATTCTTCACGAATTGCGTCAAGGTTACTACTCGGCGGCTGCGACTCTGCAACGGGCGCATTGCCGCCGTCGGGTGTCGGTACAGACTGGGTCGGCGCCCGCGCTTCATCTGCAGCTTCGACGGGATCAGGCATAACCGCGCTCGGGGCATTGGCGGCCGGATCGACCACATCGGTTGCGTCATCCGGTGTCGGCGGAAGCTCGCCGAACTGGGCAAGGTATTCGGCTTCTTTTCGCACGCGCTCGGCTTCTGCCGCGCGTCGGCGGGCCTCGGCTGCGGCTTGCTGCGTGCGCCGCA
>Ga0224507_10000336_pt1 | contig 18582 bp, 15 predicted proteins | sample SF_Jan12_sed_USG_3_FD_170159 | JGI IMG/M metagenome (GOLD analysis project Ga0224507, IMG submission 170159) | Sediment microbial communities from San Francisco Bay, California, United States - SF_Jan12_sed_USGS_13 | ecosystem: Environmental > Aquatic > Marine > Sediment | place: USA... | reverse complement strand
CTGAAGCGTACTTCAATGTCCTTGCCTTCCAGGGCCGCAGGATCAAGTCCCGGCCCGGGCCCTTTATCCAGGGATAATTGCCCTAAATCCTCAGGCAACTCCAGCACCGCCTTCGCCGACCATGGCAGCGACCCGCCAGGGGGTGGCGCCTGGGTGGATTGAATAATCAATCTCCCACGGTATCGACGAATTTCGGCTCCCTGCCATGACAAACAGGGCAGAGCCTGCGGCTTCGCATTCAGTACCTGCTCGGGCAGCAAGGCCAGTACATGGGCGGGAGGAATAGGCAATCCCGCCCGACCAACCCAATAGCGCACGAGGTTTCCTGTCCGGGGCGGATCCAGGGCCAACAATTCCTGAACAAGCAGATCGCCGTCAATGGAACAGCGCTGATAATCATCTTCGGCCAATTGCTCCAGCAATCCACGGGCCTCCCCACAATAGCGTGCGCTGCGTGAGGCGCCCCGGGCGGCGGCCGGCCAGCGTTGCTTCAAGGCAGGCAGCACCTGGTGACGCATATAATTACGATCAAAGTTCGTGTCCTGATTACTGGGCTCTTCAATCCACTCCACTCCCCGCTGACAGGCCCAGTGGCGCAATTCTTCCCGGGAAAAATCCAGAAGTGGTCGAAAGTGCCAGCCGGATCCGAACGCCGCGGTGACCGGCATGGCTGCCAGCCCCGCCACTCCGGCGCCACGCATCAGCTGCAGCAACACGGTTTCCAGCTGGTCATCCTGGTGATGACCGGTAAGCAGGATTTCCCCCTCATCCATGGCCTGCATGAGTGCCTGGTAGCGAACCTGCCTGGCGCAATCCTCAAGACTCTGGCCAGGCTCTTTTTGCACGGACACCTTGAGCACCTGGAAATCGCATCCCAGGCTCTCGGCCTGCGCCCTTGCCGCCTCTGTCCAGGCCTCGGCATCGGGGTAAAGCCCGTGGTGTACATGTATCGCCCGCAAATGGTGCTTCCCACGGGGCTCAAGGCCGGAGATGACCCGGGACATGGCGTGCAAGAGCACGGTGGAATCCAGCCCTGCGCTTAGGGCCACGCACCATCGGCGAGGCACATCCGGAGCAAAGTGCCTGTCGATTAGTGCCGCCAGGGCCTCGTGTCGGAAAGACATGATGACCTGCTCAGGCCTCCCTGAACCGACCCATGCTGCGAATGCGCTGGTTACGCAATTCCACCAGCTTGTCCGTAGGCATCGCCTGCAAATCAGCCAGGTGCTTGAGCAGCGTGGTTTTCAGGGCTTCGCTCATGGACTCCAGGTCACGGTGAGCGCCCCCCAGAGGTTCCTTGATGATTTCATCAACCAGGTCCAGCTCCGCAAGACGCTCGGCGGTGAGACCCAGGGCTTCGGCGGCCGCCTCGGCCTTGTCGGCGCTCTTCCACAGAATGGATGCGCATCCCTCGGGCGAGATCACCGAATAGATTGCGTATTCCAGCATCAGCAGACGGTCACCCACGCCAATGGCCAAAGCGCCCCCCGAGCCGCCTTCGCCAATCACCACAGCTATAAGCGGGGTCTTCAGGGTTGCCATGACAAACAGGTTGCGGGCGATGGCCTCGCTCTGGCCGCGTTCCTCGGCCCCTACCCCGGGATACGCTCCAGGCGTGTCGATCAAAGTAATGATCGGCAGGCCAAAGCGCTCCGCTAATTTCATCAGGCGCATGGCCTTACGGTAGCCTTCGGGCCTGGGCATGCCGTAATTACGCTGCACACGTTCCCTGGTGTCGCGACCTTTTTGCTGACCGATAACCATGACCGGGATACCTTCCAATCTGGCCAGGCCGCCCACCATCGCCTTGTCATCCGCGTACATCCGATCACCATGCAATTCCTGGAAGTCGGTAAACACCGTGTCCAGGTAATCCAGGGTATAGGGGCGTTGGGGATGCCGCGCCAACTGGGCGATCTGCCATGACGACAGGTGCGAGAAAATCTTCTTCGTCAGGGTCCTGCTATTACCCTTCAGTCGCTCGATTTCCCCGCTGATATTGATCTGCGAATCATCGCCAACAAAGCGCAATTGCTCGATCTTCGCTTCAAGCTCAGCGATAGGTTGCTCAAAATCCAGGAATTTCAGGTCCATAGGAACAGTTTCTACTGCTAAATGATGGTTTGAACACTACCTCCAACATGGATTGGAGACAAGCATCCTGAACAGGTCACACGCCTAGGAGTTTTCTACCCGGCGAGGATACATGATTCGAACCCGGTCTCGCCCGACCATTTCCGCAAGCCGGTCCATCAGTTCGCGGCTGGGCGTGACCTGCCATTGCTCACCCAGGTAAACCCGTCCTTGCGCACTGCCTCCCCGGTACTGGATACCCACATCGCAAAGACCTCCAAGGTGAGGCTGCAAGGCGGATTTCAGCTGGTCTGCGAAGTCCTGGGGGATACTTCCCCCATCGCACTGGATCAGCAACCGCCGGGCGTAGCGCTGGCGTGCCTGTTCCATGGTCTGCAGGCTGGTGGCGTTAAGACTCCAGGCGTCGGTGAAGTCCACGAATCTCAAGGTACCCTCAACAATCAGGATGGCGTCCTTGGTCAACAAATGCCTGTGATCATTCGCCACCTCATCAAAAAGGGTCACCTCAAGTCGCGCACTGCGGTCATCAAGCAACAAAATCAAGCGGTTTCCCCGCTTTCGCATGTCCATCACCAGTCCACCGACGGTAACAGCCTTGCGATTGGAAGCGTAACGGGATTCACCAGGCGCCGGCCGCCCGGACACCAGGTCCACAATGCGTCCGCTGGTAAACTGTTTAAGTTCAATTTCGTATTCATTGATCGGGTGACCCGTGAGATACAGACCCAGGGTCTCCCGCTCTCCCAGCAAGCGCTGTTGCTCGCTCCACTCCGAGCGACGCTTGATCAGAGTGTGCTCCATCGGCACTTCCGGCGCGTTCACCGACCCGAACATGTCGCTCTGTCCGGCGGCCAGCGCCCTGGCATCCTGCTCGGCCACTTTTAGCGCCTCATCCAGGTTCGCCATCAGGGTGGCCCGGTTCTCGCCCAGGCAGTCCATGGAACCGGAGCGGATCACCGCATCGAGCACACGCCGGTTGAGTTTCTTGGGATCGATCCTGCTACACAAATCAAACAGGTCCCTGAAGCGACCGTTCCTTTGGCGCTCTTCAAGCAAGCCCTCAATGGCTCCCCGACCCACCCCCTTGATAGCGCCGAGTCCATACCTGATGCTCTTGGTATCCGGGGCGGAAAACGCGAACTCCGATTCATTCACGTCCGGTGGTGCGATTACCAGGCCCATCCGGTTGCACTCTTCAATGAAGGTGACCACCTTGTCAGTGTTGTCCATATCAGAGGACAACACGGCGGCCATAAACTCCGCAGGGAAATGCGCCTTTAGCCATGCCGTCTGATACGACAGCATGGCGTAGGCGGCAGAGTGAGACTTGTTGAAACCGTAGCCCGCGAATTTCTCCATCAGGTCGAAGATGTACGTGGCCTTGGCCTCATCGACTCCCCGGTTCTTGGAACCCTCAACGAAGAACTTTCTCTGCTTGCCCATCTCCTCGGCTTTCTTTTTACCCATGGCACGACGCAGCAGGTCGGCACCGCCCAGGCTGTACCCGGCCAGCACCTGGGCGATCTGCATCACCTGCTCCTGGTAGAGAATCACGCCATAGGTTGGCTTCAGGATGGCTTGCAGATCCGGGTGCAGGTAATCAATCGCCGCGCCGGTACGGTCATGCTTGCGATCAATAAAGTCATCCACCATGCCCGATTGCAATGGACCGGGACGAAACAAGGCCACCAGCGCCACGATTTCATCGAAACGGTCAGGCTGCAAGCGCTTGATCAGGTCCTTCATGCCCCGGGATTCAAGCTGGAAAACAGCGGTGGTCTCGCAACGCTTCAACAGCTCGAAGGTCTTCTCGTCGTCGTAGCGAATACCGTCCAGGCTTACCGTTTCCTCACCTGCCGCACTGCGCTTCCGGTTAATCGCCTTGAGAGCCCAGTCGATGATGGTGAGGGTTCGAAGACCCAGAAAATCGAACTTCACCAGGCCGACTTTTTCAACGTCATCCTTGTCGTATTGGCTGACAATGTTTGTTCCGCCCTCTTCGCAGTAAAGCGGCACAAAGTCCGTCAACGGACCGGGAGCAATGACCACACCGCCGGCGTGCTTGCTGGCATTCCGGCACAGGCCTTCCAGGGACCTGGCCAGGTCTATCAAGGCCTGGACTTCTTCCTCATTCTCATAGGCCGTGCGCAGCTCATCTTCCTGGGCCAGCGCCTTTTCCAGGGTCATGCCAATTTCAAAGGGAATCAGCTTGGCAATACGATCGACGAACCCATAGGGATGCCCCAGCACCCGGCCCACGTCGCGCACCACAGCCTTGGCCGCCATAGTGCCAAAAGTGATGATCTGGGAGACCTGGTCCCTGCCGTAGCGCTCGGCCACGTAGTCGATAACCCGGTCCCGGCCTTCCATGCAAAAGTCCACGTCAAAGTCGGGCATGGACACACGTTCCGGATTGAGGAAACGCTCAAATAGCAGTTCATGTTCCAGGGGGTCGAGATCGGTAATACCCAACACCCAGGCAACCAGGGAGCCAGCACCAGACCCACGTCCGGGACCAACCGGTACGTCGTTTTCCTTTGCCCAACGGATGAAGTCCGCAACGATCAGGAAGTAACCCGGGAAACCCATGCCGTCGATCACGGCCAATTCGACAGCCAGGCGCTCCTTGTAGCCGGGAATGTCGGCTTCAGGAATATTCCTCAATCGGATTTTTTCGGCCAGGCCCCGCTCACTGGCCTCGACAAGCCAGGAGGCCGTGGAATAGCCCTCTGGCACTTCGAACTCGGGAAGCACGCTATGTCCCAGTTCCATGGTCAGGTTGCAGCGCCTGGCGATCTCGACCGTGTTGGCGAGAGCCTCGGGCAGATCCTCGAATAACTCCGCCATCTCCTCCGCGCTACGCAAATATTGCTGGCGGGAATATTCCCTGGGCCTGCCCGGATCAGTCAGCGCATGACCCCCGTGAATGCAGACCCTGGCCTCATGGGACTCAAACTCTTCCGCGTCCAGGAAGCGCACGTCATTGGTCGCCACAAGGGGTAGGTTCATCTTGGAGGCCAAGTCTACGGCCGCATGTAAATACGTCTCATCGCCTTCCCTGCCAGTACGCTGAACCTCCAGGTAAAACCGATCCGGGAACAGCCCGGTCCAAAACTCCGCTGCCTGCCGGGCGTCGCTTTCGCGCCTCGCCAGCAGCGCTCGACCAACGTCTCCGCGCTTGCCACCGGAAAGTGCTATCAGTCCGTCTGTCATGCCCTGAAACCATTCCCTGTCAAGCATGGGAACGCCGTGATGCTGCCCATGCAGATACGCCTGGGTCAGCAGTCGGGAAAGGTTGCGGTAACCGTTTTCATAATCCTGGCACAGAAGAATCAGGCGACTGGGTTTGCCCGGATCCTCGGGTTCATTCAGTAACAGGTCGGCGCCTATTATCGGCTTTATGCCCCTTTTGCGGGCGGCTTGGTAGAACTTCACCAATCCGAACAAGTCGTTTTGATCGGTCATGGCCAGGGCAGGCATACCCAGTTCTGCCGCTCTGTCCATCAGTGCGGGAATACGTACAACACTGTCGACCAGGGAAAACTCGGTGTGCAGACTCAGGTGGACAAAAGACGAGTTCATCCCTTGCCCCCGAAAAAGGCGCTCACCGGAGAAAACGAGCGCCGGTGTATCGGGCTGGGGCCGATTTGTTCCAGGCTCTTGCGGTGAGCCGCGGTGGGATAGCCTTTGTGGCCTGCAAAACCATAACCGGGATACACCACGTCCAACCCTTTCATCATTCGGTCCCGAGTCACCTTGGCAAGAATTGAAGCGGCGCTGATCTCGGGAACCAGGGCATCGCCACCAACAATTGCCTCCATGGTACAGGACAGTCGGGTACCGGCCAGTGACGGGCAACGGTTCCCATCGACCTGGACATGGGCCGGTGCCACCGAGAGTCCCAGCAAACTTCTGCGCATGGCCAACATTGTCGCGTGCAGGATATTCAGCGAGTCAATCTCATGGGCGTCCGACCAGGCGATGGCCCAGGCCAGGGAGCGAGCCTTGACCTGTGGAAACAACGCTTCCCGCCTGGCCTCGCTCAGTTTCTTCGAATCAGCCAGTCCGGCGATCGGGTCTTCGGGATTCAATATCACCGCCGCGGCGACGACCGGTCCCGCCAGTGGACCCCTGCCCGCCTCGTCAACCCCGGCCATCAGGTTGCCAACGAAAAAATTCAGGCTGGCCTGGGTCGTCATTCGGGCACCTGCTCCATTGGTTCCCGATCCAATAGCTCCAATACTGCCCTGGCTGCCGTGCTTGCCGCATCCTGGCGAAGAGCACGGTGCATGGATTCAAAGGCTTCTATCTGCGTCTGGCGCCGCGCCGGCTGCTCAAGCAGGCTCAACACCTCCTTACCCAGCGTTTCCGGCGTCACTGCATCCATGATGTACTCTGGCACCACCGGCGGTGAATGCAGAAGATTCGGCAGGGAATAGTATTTGAGATGCAAACCAAGAAAGGTCTCTGCCAGCCACTTGGTGATCCTGGAGATCCGGTAGGCCATCACCATGGGCCGCTTTACCAGGGCGGTTTCCAGCGCAGCGGTACCAGAGGCCAGTAACACCACGTCGGCGGCGGCCATACACGCCTGGGGCTGTCCATCTACCAGGGTCACCCGAATACCCGGGGCCGCCTGGGCCAGGGCCGCCTCAAACGCCTGGCGCACCGCCGAACCCGCCATGGGAGAAACGAACACCAGGTCGGGTCGCCGACTGGCAAGCCAGTTGATGGTTCCGGCAAAATCCTCGCCCAACCGTTTTAGCTCGCCTCGACGGCTGCCCGGCAGCACCGCCACCACCTCGCCGGTTTCCGGCAGGCCCAGCTTTCGCCGGTGCTCGATCTTGTCCAGTACCGGGGGAATCTCATCCGCCAAGGGGTGACCGACAAATGCCGCAGGCACGCCGTGTTCGTCGTAAAAGGCTTTCTCAAAAGGTAGAAGACACAACACCAGGTCGGTGGAACGGCCTATCTTGTTAACCCGTTTCTGACGCCAGGCCCATACCGATGGGCTGACAAAATGAACCGTCTTGATGCCGTGGCGACGCAGTTTGCGTTCCAGGCCAAGATTAAAATCCGGTGCATCCACACCGATAAGCACATCAGGAGGGTCATCGCGCCAGCGTTTGAAAAGGCCCCGCCTAAGCTTGAGAAGGCGGGGCAATTCGGCGAAGACCTCGACGATGCCCATCACCGCCAGTTCATCCGAATCATGCAGGCAATGACAACCGGCCTCGCGCATCAGCGGCCCGCCCACACCCTCTACCTGGAGTCCGGGTACCATCCGCTTTAGAGCCTTGATCAGGGCTGCCCCCAGCAAATCACCAGAGGCCTCGCCAGCCACAATAGCTAGACGCATGAGTCAGAGATCTCCCAAGTAAAAGGGGGCGTAAACACCCAGGCTAATCCATCCCCGAAGACCCACGGGCGCGTCAGCGAATGATACTGCGTCGAGACTCGTGAGTCAGGAAGTTCAGGAATATCTGCAATTCGGGCTGGGTTTCCGCGAGCTTGGCAATCTCATCCGTCGCCTCTTGAAGGCGCATCCCGGACCGGTACAGCAAACGGTAGGCATTACGGATGTTGCGCAACTGCTCTTTCTCGAAGCCACGGCGCTTCAGTCCTTCAAGGTTGATTCCTTTCGGTTCGCCCGGGTTTCCGGAAATGGTGATGTACGGCGGCACATCCCGATTGATTCCCGAGTACATACCGAGGAACGCGTGATCACCGACGGAGCAAAACTGGTGGGCACCGACAAAGCCACCGAAAATCACGTGATTGCCAACGTGAACATGTCCCGCGAGAGTCGCATTGTTGGCAAGAACCACGTCATTACCAACAGTGCAGTCATGGGCAATATGCACGTAGGCCATGATCCAGTTGTCATTACCCACGCGAGTCGTGCCTTCGTCCTGGGCAGTGCCGCGATTGATCGTGCAATACTCGCGAATAGTATTGCCATCGCCAATCTCCAGCCGGGTTTTCTCACCCGCGTACTTCTTGTCCTGGGGCTCGTCGCCAATGGAGGCAAACTGAAAAATCCTGTTCTTCTCACCAATGACAGTGGGCCCCTTGATCACCACGTGAGACGCAATTTCAGTTCCGGCCCCTATCCGCACGCCATCGCCAATCACGCTGTAAGGACCGACAGACACACCATCGGCAATCTCTGCGCCCGGGTCTATAATTGCAGTGGAATGTATCTCGCTCATTGTCCTGGTGCCACCATCAGCTCAGCTGTAGCCACCACCTGGCCATCAACTTCGGCTGTTGTACTGAATTTCCAAATCGTTCTAATCCGTCTTTTGAACTCTACCTTCAAGGTAAGCTGGTCTCCAGGGAGAACCGGCTTTTTGAAGCGTGCCTGGTCAATACCCACGAACACGAAAACCTGGCCGCCACCGGGCGTCTCGCCCACGGTCTCAAAGGCCAGCAGGCCACAGGCCTGGGCCAATGCCTCCACAACAAGGACACCGGGCATAATCGGGCGCCCCGGGAAATGCCCCTGGAAAAAAGGTTCGTTGATCGTGACGTTCTTGATCGCGGTCAAGCATTTCCCCGGCTCGCAGGAAATCACTTTGTCCACCAACAGGAAGGGGTAACGATGGGGAAGAAGGTCGAGAACCCCCTGAATATCGATTGACGTCTCACTCATGATTCTTGTTCCGGCTCAGCGGATTCCTTTGCGAGTTTGTTAACCGTACGTGCTAACTGATTCAAATCACGGAAGCGCGCGCTATTTCGACGCCAGTTTCGCGCCTCGTCCATGGGAAGTGCGCCTGAATAGACGCCACCCTCCTGGGTAATTGAATGATTCACGAGAGTGCGGGCTGTAATCGTGACGCCATCAGCAATTACCAGGTGTCCCGCAATCCCCACATCACCTGCAATCAGACAGTTCTTTCCAATAAGGGAACTTCCGGCAACCAAACACCCGCCAGCCATTGCCGTGTGGGCACCAATATAAGCGTTATGCCCAATCTGGATCTGGTTATCCAGGCGGACATCATCTTCCAGAACCGTGTCTTCCAAGGCACCGCGGTCAACCGTGGTGTTTGAACCAATTTCCACATCGTTGCCCAGACGGACACTTCCCAACTGCGGCACCTTCACCCAGCCATCCGGATCAGGGGCCAGACCGAAGCCGTCACCGCCTATCACTGCGCCGGGATGGAGGATACAGCGTTGGCCAACAGACACCCGCTTGCCAAGGTAAACCCTGCCTACCAGGTGGGTATCGGCACCAACATTGGCACCAGCCTCAACGATACAACCGGCCCCAACTACCACTCGGTCTCCAATCTCGGCGCCCTCGCCCACATAGGCCAGGGCCGAGATTTGGGCGCTTTTCGAAACTCTCGCAGTGGACTCAATAACGGCAGATGGGTGGATCCCGGGCACCGCTGTTTCCGCCGGATGCAGCAACTGGGCCACCCGGGCGTAGACGGTGTAAGGATTGTTGCACACAAGTGCCGAAACCGGACAGGAGTCCAGATCTTTCTTGCTCAGTATCACAACACCTGCCCGGGTTCCGGGCAGGAATTTGCGATAAGCGGGATTGGCAAGGAAGGAAACGCTTCCAGGACCTGCCTTTTCCAGCGTCCCCAGCGAGGAGACTAACTGGTCTGGATTACCAACCAGTTCACAGCCGAAGCGAACAGCCAATTCTGAGAGTGTTACTCCCATGCTGCTACTGCCCCGTACCGGGGCTAGTTACCCGAGGTGAACTTGTTTTGCAGAGCGGCTAGAAGTTCGTCGGTGACGTCCATGCCTTCACTGGCATAAAGCGGATCACCAACAATCAGATCATAGCCCTGGGTCTTGGCAAAATTATTGATTTCTTCGAAAAGGGTCCGCTGCAACTTGCCAAGCTCTTCGTTGCGACGAAGATTAACGTCTTCGTTCATTTCCTGGCCCTTGCGCTGTAAATCCCGCTGCCCGTCACGCATTTGACGCTCCAGGCTTACTCTTTCTTCTTCACTCATGACAGCCCCGTCGCGCTTCAAGGTTTCTTCCTTGTCACGGAGGTCCTTTTGCATGGCTGCAAGCTCACGCTGCCGCGGAGCAAACTCAGCCTGCAACGAATCGGCCAATGCCTTGGATTGAGGTGCGGAACCCATCAGGCGCTGAACATTAACAACGCCAATCTTGGCTTCGGCTGCCTGCAAACTTGCTGAGCCCAGTCCGACGAATGCTATCGAACAAATAAGTGCCAAACGCCAAATTTTAGTAAATCGCATGTAAATAACCACCATTAAAATGCAGAGCCAATAGAAAACTGGAAGCCTTCGGTTTCATCCGCCCGGAGGAAACCGTCGCCCTTAAACTCGTTCAAAGGAACGCCGTAGCTGAACCGGAACAATCCCAGGGGGGCCAGCCACTGCACTGACACACCCACCGATTGACGCAAATCAGCCGCATCAAAGTCGTAAAAAACCTGATTTCCGTATCCGTCAAAGAATCGGGTCCCACCGGTAGAGAATACATTACCGATATCAAAGAACAAACTGGCACGTGCCTGGGAGCCGAACTTCTCGGGCATTGGCAGCAGTAACTCTGCCTGGCCCGCCACCATCAGGTTGCCACCGTAAGGATTGCCGTTGCTATCCCTGGGACCCAGGCTGGATTCTCGGAAACCACGTACCGAATTTGGACCGCCGGCAAACATGTTGCGAGCCGGCGGCGGAGCCGTGGAATCGCCCAGCGCATCGGTAAAGTTCACCTCTCCGTGGAACGACAGGCCCCACTGACCCCATAGAGGAACCAATTTCAGACCCTCCCATGAAATAGCGAAGTACTCAATATCACTGCCCGGAACCGCCGCGGCCATGCTGACAATATGCCGGGAACCACGATTGGCGAAAATTGCCCTGTTCCGGGTGTCGTACAACCAGGTGGTCGTTAATTCAATCAAGTCGTAATCGGTACCGTAAATAATCTGTCCGGGGGCCGGCTGTTCCACGTAGGAATTTCCGTTATTGATCACCCACTCTTGCAACTGCTGGGAACTACCCCGGCCCGTAATCAGCTCGGTATTTCGAAGGTTCACGCCATACGAAAGCCGTTGCCATTCCGTGATCGGGTATCCGTATTGAATACCCAGCTGTATTGACTTGGAATTGAATTCCGAACCGTTGGATATCAACTGCACAGTGTCGCGGTAACCAAGGTTCAGGGTGCGACTGACTCCATGCATGTTCACGTAAGGATCGGTGTGGTTGAACATGAACATCTTGGAATATTTGCCGGTGTTAACCTGCCCGGAAATATGATTGCCCGAACCAAGGAAATTGGTATGGGTAAAATTGCCGTTCAGCTGCACACCCTGGGAGCCCGAATACCCCAGTCCCCCGCCAAACTGACCGGGCAAACCTTCCTTGATGTCAAACTCAACATCGACCAGGTCAGGTGTACCGGGAACCGGCACCGTCTCGACATCAACTTTTTCAATGAATGGCAGACGTTGCAACCGAACCTTCGAACGATCCAGTAAGCTGTTAGATAACCAGGCGCCTTCTTGCTGGCGCATTTCGCGACGGAAGACCTCGTCCTTGGTGGTCTCGGCACCATTAAAGTGGATATTCCGCACGTAGGTTCGACTACCGGCATCTACGAAAAACACCACGTCTACCGTCATGTCTTCTTCATTCAGCTTGGGGATCGGATCGATTCGCGCGAAAGAATAGCCATCCGCACCCAAGCGATAGGTAATAAATTCGCTACTGGTTTCCAGGACCTTTCGTGAGAACGTCTGGCCGGGTTTGGCCAGAATCAACCCTTGCAATTCCTCTTCCGGCACCACCATGTCGCCCGCCAACTTGATCTCGTTGATGGTGTAAGGCTCGCCTTCATTAATGTTCAGGGTGATAAAGATATCTTTGCGATCTGGCGATATTGCCACCTGGGTAGAGGTGATCTGAAAATTGGCATAGCCACGATCCATGTAGAAGGATCGCAGCTTCTCCAGGTCTCCGGTGAGACCCTCGCGATCATAGCGATCATCGCTTTTGTAGAAAGACAGCCAGTTTGGCGTCTTCAGTTGGAAGTCCTCTACGATTTCTTCCTGGGTGAACCGCTCGTTGCCCACCACGTTGATCTGGCGAATCCGGGCCCGATCACCCTCCACCACATTAATCGAAATATCGACCTTGTTGCCTTCCACTTCTGTAACGGTGGTGTCGATAATCACCGCGTACTTTCCGCGGCTGAAATACTGGTCTGTAAGGAACTGCTCTACTTCGTCAAGGGTGGACTGTTTAAAGGTTCTGCCGCGGGCCAATCCGACACCACGCAAGCTTTCCATCAACTGGTCGGTTTCTATGTCCTTGTTGCCGTCAATGGTAAAGTTTTCAATCGACGGGCGTTCGATAACCACGACGATCAAGGTGTCACCGTCGCGACGGAATTCCACGTGCTTGAAAAACTCAGTGGCGTAGACAGCGCGAATCGCCTCGGCAATACGCTTGCTGTCCATGGTGTCGCCGATATTCACTGGCAGATAATTAAATACCGTGCCCTCGGAAATTCTTTGCAGGCCCTCAACCCGGATATCCCTTACCGTGATCAGGTCTTCGGCGCTTACCGACATTACCGGTATGCAAAGCGCCGTGAACAGCAAGGCTCGCAGGAAAATGTTTCTTATTCTTGAGGTCAGCATCAATCAATTAGTCCAGCAGGCGGGCAATATCGTTGTAAAAAGCAAACGTCATCAGTAATGCCAGCATCAGGAGTCCAATCTGATGACCGACCATCTGGATTCTCTCCGGCAGCGGCTTGCCGGTGACCAGTTCGGCGAAATGGTACAGCAACTGCCCCCCATCAAGCATGGGAACCGGCATCAAATTTATGATGCCCAGGCTAATACTGACTACCGCAAGGAAACTTAGAAAGGCGACAAACCCCAGGCTGGCGCTAAAACCGGCGTACTGCGCGATATTGATGGGACCACTGATATTCTTGGGTGAAACCACACCCTCCAGCATCTTCCAAATCATCCGCAGGGTCAGGGCCGACATATCCCAGGTCTTTGTCATGGCGACGGGAATTGCTGCCAGAACACCATAATTCGTGCTTGCGTACATTGACTCTGGCACCGGATCCGGCCTGACCCCTTCAACCCCTATGCGCCCCACTGTACGCCCGTCACGCTCCATGCTGCCCACATCCACAGTCAGCACCTGGGGGCCCCCATCACGCTCAACATGCAGCACCACCTGCTGTCCTGCGAGATCTTGAAGTAGCTCTACCAGCTCCGGCCAGTCCGCCACCGGAACCTCGCCAACCGCGACAATTCGGTCGCCATTGCGCATTCCGGCGCGCTGGGCAGGTCCATCGGCATCCACCTGTTCTATCCGGGCCGGCCAGTCTGGCCGCCAGGGCATCATCCCAAGACCACTAAACAAGGCGCCGGGCTCGGTAAGCGAGGACTCTTGCCCCGACGCATCCAGCACCAGGTCCCGGGATGTCCCGTCCTCACTGTGTACCTTGATCCCTATACGCCCGTCATCCAGCAAATCATCAAGCAAGACCAACAAGGTACCTTCCCAGGTATCAACGACCTGACCGCCAACCTGGACAATCTGGTCCCCGTCCCGCATCCCCGCCTCGGCAGCGATGGAGGCAGGCGCCACCTCACCTACCACGGGGGCCAGACCAGGCACGCCGGCAACGAACATGATCCAGTAGGCGACAATCGCGAACAGGAAATTGGCCGCTGGACCGGCAGCCAGCACAGCCATACGGGCCCACATGGGAGCCTGATTAAAACTGCGCTGGCGATCCTGCTCGGGAACATCCCCCTCGCGCTCGTCCAGCATTTTTACGTAGCCACCAAGAGGAATAGCAGCCAACACCAGTTCCATCTGGTCAGGGCCGACCTTTTTCATCCAAATGGGTTTGCCGAATCCGATAGAAAAACGCAAAACCTTGATTCCGACCTTTCTCGCCACCCAAAAGTGGCCAAATTCATGCACGGCCACCAGCACGCTGATCGCTAACATGAAAGAAAGTATTGAAATCAATATGTTGCTCAATTCTTGCCTATCCTTTTCGGGGCTCTCGAGAGCCATAATCGCCAGGGCCCACTTTGGGTCCAACTGGGCATTGTACCCACTGAAGGCCTTCTTCGCTTTACTTAGACTACAAACATGGCCAAAGGGTCAGTTTCTTCGCAATTCAGTCCAGGGCGCCCACCCAACGAGAACGCGCCAAACATGTTTAACGGGTAATCAGTCGGAAATGCCGACAACCATCAGACCCAGCGCCAGGAACGGACCGGCCGCAGTCAGGCTGTCCATTCTGTCCAGGATTCCTCCATGACCGGGCAATATCCAGCCGCTGTCTTTCAAGCCCGCACTGCGCTTAAAAACACTGACGGCCAAGTCTCCAACAATCGAAACCATGCCGCACAGCAGGGTCAGGGGCACGAGGACTGCCGGGGCAACGCCAAACCACTCACTACCAGCGAAACCCACAACCGAGCAGGCCAGCATACCGCCCGCCACGCCTTCCCAGGTTTTCCCGGGACTGACCTGGGGCGCCAGTTTGTGCCGGCCCAGCGTACGACCCACAAAATATGCGCCCACATCAGCCGACCAGACGATACAGAAGGCATAAAGAACCCATTGCGGACCACGGTCGTACCGTGTCAGCAAGGTGCTGATGGCCAGCCAGGCGAGGCAGATAATCACAAGACCAAAAAGCGCATTCAGCCACCTGGGAATAGTCACCGGGTAGCGCAGAACCCATACCAGGGCCAATAGCCATGCCGGAAGTGCCAGGTGCAGGACCCAGGCCCCTAAACCGCGGGCATCCAGCAAGCCCACCAGCACGAATACCGCCCCCGTGAGCACAACAAAACCGGCTTTCTGCATGGATCCCTGGCACTGGAAGAAACCAGTCCATTCCCAGGCTGCAACCAGGTACATGAGCCCGAAGAAAGCCACCCCATAGGCTACCGGCAGGTAAAACAGCACCCCAATAATAATTGGAGCGAGCACGAGCGCCGTAGCTAATCGGGTGAGCAACACTTATTCCGCTCCCGCCGCATCCAGTACTTCGCCAAAACGCCTCTCGCGTCCGGCAAAACTGTCTATGGCCGCATCCAGGTTGGCATCGCTGAAATCCGGCCAGAGGCAATCCTGGAAAACCATCTCGGTATAGGCCAGATTCCAAAGCAGAAAATTGCTGATTCGGGTTTCACCACCGGTGCGAATGAATAAATCCGGGTCCGGCTGCCCAGACAGCGACAGGTAACGAGAAAAGCTCTCCTCATCCAGGTCATCGGCAACCAGGCGTCCCGCCTGGGCGTCAGCGATAGCCAACTTTGCCGCGTTCACGATATCCCAACGACCGCCATAGGACAGGGCAATATTGAGCAGCATACGGGTGTTGTTTCGGGTGAGTTCCTCAGCCTGTTCAAGCTGCTTGCGAAGCTTGTCGTTCAGGGTGCTGCGCTGTCCGATAAAGCGCACCTTGATGCCTTCCTTGTGCAACTCCCGGACCTGTTTTCCCAGGGCTTCGACAAATAATTGCATAAGCCCGACTACTTCTTCCTTGGGCCGCTTCCAGTTCTCACTCGAAAAAGTGAACAGGGTCAGGATCTTTACCCCGCGCCTGCCGCAGGCCTCCACAACCTCTCTGGCTGCCTTCACGCCGGCCCGATGACCGGCCTGACGCGGCATACCCCTGGCCCGGGCCCAACGCCCGTTGCCGTCCATAATAATTGCTACGTGGGCCGGTATTCCTGCGCCTCCCTGCCCCACGCGCTCTTGCGATGCTTTCACTCATCGTCCCCTTCTGGACTCAAACCGGAAATCAGACTTCCAGCAATTCCTTTTCCTTGTCAGCCAGCACCGTATCGATCTTGGCGACGAACTCGTCAGTGAGCTTCTGGACGTCGTCTTCGCCCTTGTGCTCTTGGTCCTCGGAAATCATCTTTTCCTTCATCAGCTCTTTGATCTGGCCGATGGCATCACGACGAATATTCCGAATAGCAACGCGGGCACCCTCTGCCTCGCCCCTTACAATCCGGATCATGTCCTTGCGTCGCTCTTCTGTGAGCGGCGGCAGTGGAACCCGGATCAAGGTGCCGGCAGTAGCGGGATTCAGGCCCAGATCGGAAGTCATGATGGCCTTTTCAATCACGGCCACCATCGGCTTTTCCCAGGGAGAGATTGTCAGTGTGCGCGAATCTTCAACCGCCACATTGGCTACCTGGGAAAGCGGAACCTGGCTTCCGTAATACTCAACGGTAATGTGGTCCAGCAAACTGGTGTGCGCCCTTCCGGTACGAAGCTTTTTCAGGTCCGTGTCAAAGGAAACCACGGTCTTACCCATACGGTCCCTGGCGTCTTTGGTAATATCGTTAATCATTCCTCGAATCCCGCTTGGTTGCTGTTGGTGACAAGTGTACCAACATCCTCTCCACGTACCAGCCTGAGCAGGTCACCCTCATTGTTCACGTTGAACACCCGCAAGGGAATGTTGTTGTCGCGGCACATTACCAGGGCTGTGGCGTCCATCACGCCCAGCTTGCGATTCAACGCCTCGTCGAAACCCAGGGTTTTGTACCGCCTTGCACTGGGATCTTTCTCAGGATCGGCAGTGAAAACCCCGTCAACCTTGGTCGCCTTTACCAATAAGTCAGCGTTGATCTCTATAGCCCGCAGGCTGGCTGCCGTATCGGTAGTAAAAAACGGGTTGCCAGTTCCAGCCGCAAATATACAGGCGCGACCCTTTTCCAGGTGGCGGACCGCACGACGGCGTATATAGTCTTCACTGACCTCATTGATCTTCAGAGCGGACATCACCCGGGCGAACACACCGAGCCTTTCAAGGGCATCCTGGAGCGCCAGCGCGTTGATGACAGTCGCCAGCATTCCCATGTGATCCCCTGTCACCCGGTCTATTCCCGCCTTTGCCAACCCTTCGCCGCGGAATATATTTCCGCCACCGATGACCACCCCTACCTGGACGCCTTCTTCAATAATGCCGCGTATTTCAGCCGCACCCCGGGCGATCATCTTTGGATCGATTCCATAATCCAAAGACCCCATCAGGGCCTCGCCGCTGAGTTTCAAAAGGATGCGCTTTTGCTTTTCGCCTTGTTTTGCCATGAGCGGGATCCACCTTGGTACGTAATAATGTATTTTCCGGCTAAAAAGAACCCCGCATTAGCGGGGCTCTCTTGGTTTTCATATTATCATGTGACAGCAATCGGTAGCGTCATTCGCCCCTGACCTGGGCCATGACTTCTTCAACGAAATTATCGGCAGCCTTCTCAATGCCCTCGCCTACTTCAAAGCGAAGAAAAGACAACACTTCAGCCTGGTTGTCCTTGAGCAGCTTGGCCACGGTAATCTCAGGGTCTTTAACGAAAGGCTGACCCACGAGGGTGATTTCTGCGAAAAACTTCTTCAGGCGGCCGACAACCATCTTCTCAACGATTTCTTCGGGCTTGCCTTCCTGGCGGGCCTGATCCATGAGAATTTCCTTCTCATGGGCGACCTGCTCTGCAGGGACCTCGGACTCAACCGCATACTGGGGACGGCTGGCAGCCACATGCATGGCCACGTCACGGGCCAGTTCCTCGGAACCGCCTTTCATGCATACCAGCACGCCGATGCGGGTGCCGTGAGAATATGAACCCAGCACATCATCCGATTCAGCAATAGCGAAACGACGCACCTGGATGTTCTCGCCAACCTTGGCAATCAGGGCACGACGAGCATCTTCTACACTCTGGCCACCGGTCATTACGGTGGAGTTGAGAGCATCCAGATCCGCAGGCCTGTTAGCCAGTACGGTAGCCGCAATGGACTGGGCGAAATTGGCGAAGTCATCGCCACCGGAGACAAAGTCGGTCTCTGAATTGACTTCGACGATGGCGGCTGAGCGACCGTCTTCAGACACTTCAACCACCACACGACCTTCGGCCGCGATACGACCAGACTTTTTGTCGGCCTTTGCAAGACCAGCCTTACGCATATTGTCTGCAGCGGCGTCCAGATCACCATCGACCTCGACCAGCGCTTTCTTGCATTCCATCATGCCGGCTCCAGTACGTTCCCGGAGCTCTTTGACCATTGATGCAGTTACCGTCATTCGAAAAATCCTCGTTGATTTTGAAAGCGCCCCGGAGTAAACCCCGGGGCAAAAAGCACACGCCAGGGCGATTACTCGCCCTTTTCAGCCTTCTCAGCCTTGGCAGGAGCTTCTTCGGCGGCCTTCTCAGCCTTGGCAGGAGCTGCTTTCTTGGCCTTCTCAGCCTTGGCAGGAGCTTCTTCGGCGGCCTTCTCAGCCTTGGCAGGCGCCTCTTCGGCGGCCTTCTCAGCCTTCTTGGCAGGCGCCTCTTCGGCGGCCTTCTCAGCCTTGGCAGGCACCTCTTCGGCGGCCTTCTCAGCCTTGGCAGGAGCCTCTTCGGCGGCCTTCTCAGCCTTGGCAGGAGCCTCTTCGGCGGCCTTCTCAGCCTTCTTGGCAGGCGCCTCT